>Ga0065711_1006194_pt1 | contig 35271 bp, 15 predicted proteins | sample Hoacrofraction12_FD_59098 | JGI IMG/M metagenome (GOLD analysis project Ga0065711, IMG submission 59098) | Hoatzin crop microbial communities from Cojedes, Venezuela - Epithelial fraction 12 v2 (version 2) | ecosystem: Host-associated > Birds > Digestive system > Esophagus > Crop | place... | reverse complement strand
CGTGCCCCCCGGCGGAGGGGCTGCGGTGCCGGGAGGGGGGCAGCCATTCCGGCGTGACTCGGGGTGGGCGCCGTGCGGCCCGCGAACGCCTCCCGTCAGCCGCGCTGCGCTGAGGAGTGACCACGGGCGGAGGCCGCGCCTTCCGGTGCCTGCAGCCCGGCGGCTGGCGCGGAGCGGGGGTCCCGTCGGCCCCGCCGAGGTGCGGGGAAATGGTGGAGGCCGGGCGGGGGATTCACTGTGCTGGCTGGGATTCAGCGAGAGCAATAAACCGTGCTCCCGGAGAGGAGGAGGAGAGCCCCGCCACGTTCTCCAGACATTCTGCAGCCGAGCCTCTGCGCGGTGGCCACGGACGTCCTCGCGCTTGTCCGGTGGTCGCTGCCGCCATTCGGAGCCGAAGCGGGCGCGAAGCTCCTCGGGCCAGCTGGCTGCCTCCTGCCCAGCGTGCTCTCACCCTTTCCTCTTTACACGAGGATGAGCTGCAGAAATCCACCAGGAACAAGACGAGCCCAGCCTTTACTTCTAGCCGTCACAGTGGCGAGGGTTAATAAAAGACACCCGCATTTCTCAGTCACCTACAGACAAAATTTGGACCATGCTATTTAGGCCACTTTCTTGCTCCCAGCAGTGCTGTCCCACATTCAAACTAATTACCAGCGAGATCTATGCCGTGTAACGACTGCAGGAGCGGGATCACCTTTAGAGATTGCACAACCTTAAAGATGTCGATTGCGGATCTCCTCGTGTACTGAGGCGCACTGAGTTCTGTCAAGAGGTCTCTCCTCAGAGAGCCATAGTTCAAAAATGATACGCACAAATGATATCTTTTTCCATCTTCTGCTGAAAAAAAGTTTCATTCTTTGCATATCACATTTACAGTTTTAAGCTACAGATTTTCCTCTTCAGATCTACATCAGTAATTAAAACTACTAACTCCTTTCTAGCACAAAACCTAATTTATATTCAGCCCTAAATGACAGTATTGTTTTGCTGTTCGTCCTAAAACAACGGAACGCTGGATCCTTAGATAGGAACCAGTATTATACATGCTCTTTCTCATAGAAAATGAGTGTGAATTCTGACTAGTCTCAGGAATCCTATGTGGCCTTGTGATTGTGCTCTTCAGAGCTGGGGACACATCACACAAATCCAGGAAAGGTCGTTAAGACGCCAAAGTCCATCATCAGTTGGCTGAAATTCTAGCTACGGGGGTCCGCGTTTGAAATATTTAGGAAATACTCACTTCTCAAACTGAAAAACACTGGAAAGTTGCTGTTCTAGGTTGCTGTGTGCAACAAGCCAGAAGATTGTTCTAGGAGAAAGATCAGCATATACAGGACAAGGTTTGTACATGTAGGTAACAGCTTTTTTTTCAGACCAACTGGTACAGAAGGAAAAGTAGACAAATTTCTGGGTTGGCAAGATATTTTTTTTCGGTTCTGAAGCAGTAAGTTGAGAACAACTGCTTAGAGCGTAGATAGGGATGTATCAGTGAGACCAGCTCAGAAAGCAAAAGTGGAAACGGGGGTGGAGGGGGTGTTTTGGGGGGAAGAAGGAGGGCTCAGAGCTGGTGAGTTCAGGAAAGTTCCTAGGACTTGCTGGTTTTACCTGTTTAATGATTTTTCACATAACAGAAGAAAATCCTGTGTGGACAGAATCTTCCCAGAAGCACTTGTCCTACATTTCAAGCACCCCAAACCACAAAACTCATCAATAGAAGCATAATTCTCTGTGGCCCAAAACACCAGATCAGTTTAAACCGTGCCTGAGCAGTAAACCTAAGATGTGTTGATGTCCATCTGCTACTACAGCAATGAACGCTCCCTGCCATCAAACCATCCGCATCCTCCGATCTTACATTTGCTGTTTCGGGGCTGTAACAAACTTCATCCTGCACATGGCTGCTTTCCTGGTAGTTTTTGCTGCCGAAAATGACCACTCGGCACCAGCATGAACTCCCAGAGTCGGTCTTTATAGACCAAAACACTGTGCTGTCAGTGAGGGAGAGTTTCTCACAAGGCAGGATGTTCTCCCTCTGATCCTTGAGGGAAACTACAGAACTTGTCCCACAGAAGTGAGCATGGCAACTGGGTGTCCCAGCTCTGCCCAACACCCAAAACCGGGGACTCAGCAGAGGCGCTGGTCTGACAGTAGGCTGTAGTTTGCCTCTGCTTCCATCCCCTTGCCTACCTTTCTCCAGATCAACAGGCTGGAAGGTAATTGTCTCTCCTTCTTGCTTAGCTAATAAATGCCACTCTTTCTCCCATCCTTCACATCCTCTGCATCATTAACATCTTTAACATCCTCTCTATTCTACAGCGACCATCTTCTTCCTTTCGGAGCTGGCTTAATTAATAAATATCTTAGTAAATGTTAAGCAATTGTTCTTAACTGAGAGCTGCAGCTGGTGTTTCTAACTGAAGAAAAGTTTGTGTGGCCAAAAGTTTGTCTTATTTTTCCACCTGTATGTCTTGGTCTAATAAAAGATACTACTTCGTCATACAACCCTAGTACTGCACATCATGTCCACGGGAGACTCTCACTGTGTGTCTGCCTTTATCTTTTAATGATTCCTCAGGTTTCTGCCACGGGAGAATGCTGGAGAGAGGAGGCTGGACTGGATGCCACCTTTGCTTGGGTCAGTGCAATGGTAATCATGTTCTTACACAGACGAGTAGTGTCTTCCTTAAAGCACAGGCACTCTTCTTTCCCCTTCCCATGGAAATACGGTCTTCCATCCAAAGAGAAACCAGAATCTGGACATTAAAATCATACCTTAAAAGAAATTTCAACTTTTGCTTTGAAACAATGCACTGTTGTTACTTGTGACAGTAGACAGTAGGGGAAACTAGGACTCGGGCAGGTGGGAAGAGTACTGAGTTTTGTCCTCTTGTATTGTTGATATCCTGGTAACATCCTCACTGTGCTGCTGTTCTCAGGGTGCTGGCTTGTTCTGTTTTTACGGGGGGCAGGCACGACACAAATCTTTGGCCAAAAAACCCGAAGCTATCTAAATATTTCATTTTGGAAAGAAACAAAGCAAAAAGTAGTTGCACTATTTTCTTGTTTTCTTCAAAGTGGCTGGCAGAAATAGGATAGAGCAAATACTTCCTTTCCACAGCATTTAAGGAAAACTTGTTTCTCTTGAGGAAATTTTTCAGCTTTATCTCACAGTCCTATGTTACAAACAGAGAATGCAGTATAAGCACAAACTATATTTGTAGTAAGGCTAGTGACCACCCAAATGAATAACACCTAAACACAGATGATAGCATAAATGTATGTTTGTCCACCAAATGAAAGCAAAAGTCATGCTCAGGTAATGAGCTTTTTAGCTGATTCAAGATTTCATTATTTAAATGTCAAATAAGGGGTTAAAGTTATGATCATCATAATGATTTTTGTCTCACGTTGAGCAAGAACCTTGGCTGATGAGAACGGTTAACGTTTTTTGGAGGGTGAGGGCATTAGTTCTGTATGGAAAGAAAGGATTTTTGATAGAGAGCAGGATTCAAGTACATAATCTGTGATGGGCAGCAATGTGTATATTACATTCCTAAAACCTCTCAGAGTGACCTAGGAGGTTTCAGACGAGACTGTACATGTCCACAGTTCAGGTGGGTCTCACTTCGAGATCTCTCTCTTCGGTGCTGGCAGTGTACGTCACATCAAGTCGTCACAATGCACAGCCAAGAAGGCTTGCTGAAGAATCAGTGCAAAGGGTGTAAATGCAGTGAAGTGAAGGAGAGGTGATTACAGTGTCGTACATATCAAATTGTAAGATGAAATAAGATAACCCCTTACATTGCCATATTAAAGCTACCATATATTTCAAGTGATAAAATCCTTAATCCAGGTGATACAAACTCCTTAAACTAAATTGTTTGACCCTAGAATTTGACGCACAGATCTACAGACCAAAATTCTGAAAAGAAATTATCTGGACAAGACTCCCAAGCAGCTTTTACAGTTGCATGGTAAGATATATATTTCATTTTGCAGCATGCTAGTGACATAGCCATCTGCCCCAGGGCCATGGGCCACAGCATCTCATGGATTTAGTCTTGCCAGAAGAACAAAATCCTTAAAATTTAAAAGCCTACCTTGGACATTGACTATTTCTTGGAACATCTAGAAGACGCTTGGAAGTATGCCTGTGCTGACAAAAATAACAAACACATGCAGCGATTGGCAAAGAAAATCAGTAGGAGCTGAACATGAACCCTAGGCGATGGTGCAGTCAGCAGCCAGAATGCTTACTGCAGTGAAGGGTCTCAAGGCTGTACAGCCAAGCGCTCAGAAAGTCAGCTCGGTGTGAGGCAGTTGTTAGGAACAGGCATTTGACAAGATACCAAGTAATTCTCTTACCATCAGGTGGCCGAGATCATCTTACCCTCAAATTCATCCCAGATGCGTTCATATGTGCCTTTTATTAATTGGCTGTGTTAGTCTGTGATGGTCAATTCAGGTAAAAATTGTACTTTTATTTGTATTTGGGGGTTGTGGGAATAAGAGAAATAGAATGGAAATGCAGCACTGGCCGCTGAAGTCAGTGGTAATTTACTCCTGCTGTGTGACACCTATTGTAACCCAAACTCCTACCGTGTAGCATGGGCTGGGAATAAAGAGCAATCTTTGACTAGCACTCGTCTAAGTCAGCCCCCCATTACAGTGATTTTATATGCTTTAAAGAGGCACGAGGAGAAAAGGTATGCGCGGTCAAAGCGGACTACAAAGAGTCTCTTCCTCCCAATACCCACAGCATTTTTTCCCTTAATGCTGTTTATTCAAGATAGATTGAGTATGCGGAGATTTGATTTGGTTTTCTTTTCTCTTCAGAAGAAATGTAGATGATCCCTTGCAAATTAAAGCCGTATGTTGCCTGCCTTGCCTGACATGTTCTGCGCCGGGGTGAGGTGCAGGGTCTGCAGCCCGGCTGCTGCTGCCAGAAGTTTTCCGGAGAACAAGAAAAAGTCACAAGTCTTAAAAGGGCAATTGCAGATCACAGCTCATTTTGTTCAGAGAGAACGCGAACATTTTTACTCTTTTTATTTCCCTTTCTTGAGTGAGTTCTTCTACAGTTACATACCGTGCCTGAAAACACAGACTCTCTCTTGTTCTTCAAACACAGAGAGGCTGATTTAAGGGCCTAAGCCGGCAATCCTTACTCCCAGGAGTAGACCTGCTGATTTCATGGATGCAAGGGAAGCGAGTAGAGCTTCACAAGGCTGTGAAGCAAGGAGAAATTACGTGATGAGCTTTTACTTCTGGAATCGCGCTGCTTTTGCTGTGCCTTAAGTACATTCCTTTTAAAGAAATTGCTCCTCATTTCCACTGATGTAAACGAGATTCAGATCATATTTTCTGCATTAGTATTTCAAGATACACAAATTGAAAAGGTATGTGTGTGAGATGGAGGGATAGAGTGGAGGAAAGTTGTTTTTCTGTGCCTTTTACGTGTGCGTGCATTTTCCATAAATGTCATTGAGAGAGGGAGCAGGGTGCGATCTGAGCAGGGAGTACTCCACAGCCTGTATCTGCCTTTCTCTGTGGAATGTGGCTTGGTACATATTAAAGGACAATCTCAACTTTCACTTTAGGAGAAATCTTTGGGGCTTTTGCTTTACTTTGGAAAGATAGCTTTATATATTTAAACAGTGTAAACAGAGGCAGAGTGCCCAGCAAGACTGAAAGGAATGCAGCACTAGGATCTGCTTGTAAGCACTTCTCCCCTAAATACGTTCTTCCTCATGTAGGAGAGGTCAGCTGCATTTTGAAGCAAATTCTTTTCAGAAACTTTGGGCTGGTTGTGTGAAAGGAGTTATCTTAAGGATAGACAAGATTAATGTTCTAGACCTTCCCCTGGTTCTGCAGCTGACTTTTCTACTTAGCGTTTCCCCCGCTCTCAGAGCCCGGCTGCACAGGGACTGCTCTGCACTTTGGCGCCTGTGGGAGCGTGTCGGGTATCTCATGCTGGCCCCAGGTAAACCATCCTCAGCCTGATCCCACAGTCTTTGAGGAGAAGAAGCAGCACTTCAGAAAAATCTCGAGCTTCATGGCAGTGAACGTTACGTTAAGGGTGATAAAGTTCAATTCCCTGTAGCGAGAGGTGGCCATGCTGTATAGCCCACATGTGCAGTCACAACATACAGCCCAACTGCAAAGTGTTGAAGCCTCTCGTCCCTAGTACCCCTGTCAGAACATTAAGCTATTGGACATCTGTGCGCATCTGGACTCTTTGCTCTGGATTTGGTGACGTTTCTGTTTTCCATAGTGACTGACAAGATTGTGTAGTTTTTACTGGATTTGGATTTATCTGTGGAAAGCCACACAGTTACCATCTGCAGGGATGGTTATTGTAATTCTGTGTGCTTTCGTATGGTACTGCTGACATTAAGAAAACTGTCGCAGAGTTCCCAGCACTGAAGACCAGCAGGACAAGCCACGTCATCTCAGTGTCCCAGGAGTTCTGTTCCCTTCAGCTGGCTGCATGCCAAGCGCAGAGTCTATCAAGGTTTTCTGCCTTATCTGAAAGTCTCACAATGGACTGATCCAAGTCATGGCTGGTCTCAGCAACCACAGCCCCGTGACAGCAGCATACCACTGCGGTAACAGTCTCAGCCTCAAGTCTGCTGGGCAGGAGTCAGCCTGTATGCAGGAGACACAGCTAGTGCAACAGCTGGCTGTCTGAACCCGTAACACCCAGAAGATCCTGGCATGCTGATGTACTTCTGTATTTTCAGAGGAAAACACCTCTCGACTCTCAGTGGTAGTCACACCATTGGAAGCAAGGTCCAGTCACACCCTTGGAAAGCAGGAGAAATTCCACCCTTACGTACTCTACTAGGGAGGTGAGGGTGACGAGGACTTCTCGTTTACTCCTCAATTTTGGAAGGTCTTTAATTCATGAGGAAAGATATACTTAAAAATATGAACACTGAATAGAAAGCGAGAGAAAGGGATGAGAAGGGAAGACAAGGGAAGGGAAGACAAGGCAAGACCCTTCCGGCTCTTATGTGTTGTTATCAACTAATGTTGAAATCATTGTTAAAATTCAGGAAGCACTTTGCTAATGTGATTCCTTTGGACATTGTCTTTTGCTTTGCCGTTTATTATAGCTAGACAGACAGAAAAAAGTTAGTATTTCTTCAAAGCCATTGAGTTTTTGTATTTTTATTTGTGTACTTTTCTACAATTGCATACTTTCTTCTTTGAATGCATCATGACTTTTTAAAAATGCACTCTGATTTAAATATTTGCTTAAAAGTCTGTGATACAGTACACTGTGCCTACACATCCATCCTTCCAAGTACATATGTCATGGCAATTATGAGTTGGAGGTCTGGGTCCTCCTTTTGTCGGAGAAGGGCTAGTAGCAGCTCGTCGTAAACTTTGTCTGCACCACTGCCACAGCAAGCAAAAGGGTTTACCGACCTGCTTTGGGAGGCCCTTTTCCTTCCTTCTTACAAATGATGTATTTGTGGCTTCCAGGTTGCATGACATGAAGATTTCATAGTTGGAGTTGATCTGCAGTAGAGTTTAGGCTGCCATGCAACAGCAGCCTCGAACTCACATCTCTCTGGGATATGCCAGTCAGCATCGTTTGAGCCATTAAAAAACTGTGACAGAACTGTGTTGCCCCATAATGTGTTAAATAGCAGCAGACTTAAAGATGCTTCAAATCATAGCAAGCCTAATTCTGAGACAATGTAGCACTCAGAGTGCCAAGGACGGGATATATCTTAAACCTAATTGTTTTTGCCATGTAAGCTATGCCACTTCTCTTTTTTTTTTTTTTTTTCTCCTTTGAAATGCACAGCACTGGGGATATGGGGCTTAAAGGCTTGTCTTGTTTGGGGAAAAAAGTGCCAATATTAAACTAACCCCCTGTACAGACACTCATTTCAGTTTAAAAGTGCCTTTCATGGAATTAGCAAGTTGATTCCTTGCTGACATAAGCTTAATCAATATGAGGCACTCAGCCTGATACAAATTTATCTCTGTGATGGGGTTGCACCAATTTCTCTAGAAGTCTTTGAAAAACCATTTAGTTAAATCAGTTGTTCCTTCAAATTGGCAAGTCCACACTCATTGAAGATTTGCAGTACAACATTGTGGCCTTCTGAAAAATGAATCACTGCAGTAAAATGTGAGGAACTCTTTGCCTTCATATGGTGCCACCCATTAGAGCTCTGAAAGCTGCAAATATCCATAAACTTAGAGCAACTTTGTATCTATGTTCCTAATCCTCGTTTTCTAAATGCAGGAACTTAAACGTGGAGAAATTAAATGTGTTTCCAAGGTCAAAACAAAAAGTACATGGTAAAACTGGAGAGAAAATGTAGAGACATGTTTTCAGAAACAGCTCAATGCCTTTGAATACCCCTGGTCCCAGCGTCTTTCAGGGACCTTACATGTAAAAAGTGCTGGTGCCTGTGGTTTCTGGTAATTGGCCCTTTAAAATCAGATTGCCAGAGATGGACAGATGAATCCTAGAATAGCTAGTCTGTAATCTCTCATTTGAGTTTTGTAAATACAAGACTCACGTTTTCTTCCTGAATGAAGATATGCCCTGGTAGTAATATCACCACCATAGTAAATATTTATTTCTAGTGGTATCCTCCTTTAGATACAAAGACAGACATTCTAATCTCAAATTCTGAGGCAAAAAGGATATTCTAGCACGTGTTATGGCTACACCAAGTATTTTTTCTAGGGATAAATATTTTAAATATTATTCTGTGAGCAGAGCTTGTTAGACTAGGAAGAGGACCACAATGACAGTATTGATGTGGTACTATCATCCATCTCTGGAAAAATGGTTGCGGTCCAAACAACCACTCTGCTCTGTATTAAAGCAAGTTTATTACTCTGAAGCCTTGTAATTGATGGGTCTGGTCACAAACGAAACCATACATTAGCTCTGTTGGAAAAAAGATGGTAATGCCAGGTCTGATGAGCTTGCATTGATCTCAGATCAGGCTCAGGTTTGGGTGGACTAAGTAATGCTGTGGTAGGACTGACTGAAAGGTAACTGCATGTAAAATAGACCAGAGTTGGTGTTTTCATCGTGATGTGCTTGCTCACTCTGTTGTTGAGGGACGCCACTAAAAGTAACTGAAACTTGAAACACAGTGCAAACGTTTTTAAAGCCTGAAAAACCCCTGCCATCCTTTCCCATATATCTCATCTTTATGCCTTGAATTCTAATACCTGAAATTCAGTTACACCAATGATTTGCCAAAAGCATGGATACTTCCAAAATGTTAAGCTACAAAGAGCTTAGTTGTGCTGTACAAATGCTGTCCACAATTAAGACAATTAAAAAGCGAAGCTTGAGGCAGAAGCACTTTAAAAATATTTGCAGACCTATCAAAAGTCTTTCTGTGCCCCTATTCCCAGAGTACCCGGGCACCTCAGCACCTCAAAATGTCTAATGTGTTTGTTCTGAAAGATAAAAGTGCTCCTCTGTCTTGGTTTTGGAGAGGGAAATCTCAGGCAGAAAGAGATTAAAATGACCTGTTCAAAGTCAGGTAGGAAGTCTGTGACAGCAAAAGGAATTTAACCTAAAGCTTGCACACACTTTTCTTTTTCCTGAGGCCTATTTTTCCTCCCTGGAAAGCTGTGGAGGGCTGTGAATCACAACTGTTTCAAGCCCACTGAGGGAGATGGTCCCACACTTCCTCCTGCTCCTGGCCATTTGGTTTCTCCCACTCCTGTGGCATGCAACAGCTGCCCGGGCAGAAGCGGAGCCACGACCGCCCCAGCTGAAAGCTCACCAGCAAACCTCACTACGCCTCCAGCTGCATCAGTTCCTTTCTCCAGCTCTTGGCATGGCTGCAGGGGTGCTAGTGACAGCAGGGGGGAAAGGGAAGGCATGAGCTGAAAGATGGGGAAGGAGGGGATGGCTCCTGTCGGCAACAGCCCCAGCTTTGATGGGCATCAAGCAATCGTGAAGCTGCAGCTTGGATGGCACCTTCACAAAGCCAGTTTAATCATTAGTTATTCAGACTTGAAATAAAACATCTAGACGCGATTGGCCTAACTGCTGAGGGGACAAATACGGGGAGAAATCCCTCTTCTTTTATTCCTTCCAGTACTGCAGAGGGGTGCACCAGGCTGAGGGACCTGGGAGCAGAAAAGGCCTTGAGTCACCTTGATGCTGATTCAGTCCTTTGAAAACAGGGGCAATGGGACTTGAGGCCATCATTTATCATCCATCCCCTGCTATGTACAGCAGGACTCTTTACTATGGATTTGTTTAAAGTCACAGTATTAGACCATGGCCAGGCTATCACCTTAAACTGTATTTTATCACAGTAGCATACAAGCTTCTTCATATATGTTCTCTTATCTTCAAAGCAATCAATATGACAGATGAATGTTCTGACTAAGCATGTTTATATTTATTTATTTACGCACTTGCTTCGTTGCCGGTTTCCTCTCCCTACCTCCCTTTTAAGCTCTAACTAATAAATGTCTCTCTCAGCATGCCATTGTCAATAGCAATTTAAATACACACTAGACCCTGTAAGCAGCACCCACGTTATCAGCTGGTCGGAAGGGAACCCCCAAGGACAGTGGTGCATACCGAAAATACATTTTAAAATATTTGGAGTAACTATTGGGCAAAGAAACTTAAACATGAAATTGCTCAATTAAAAACAAGGTTGAAAAAACCCAAACATTTTCGTTTTGCTGATTAGCGTCTTGGGTGCCTTAATTTCTCTGTTGGGTGATTATTTATCTCAAGCCAGTCAGGGAAGATTTGGCTGGGATTTGAACTGGAAGTTTCATGGGTACGCAACTTTTAGTGTGTAACCAATATTCACCTCCTCTTCCTTTGGCCTGTAGATAGTGATAACAGCATTTTGGCTGAGGTAATGCGCATGACACCTAAAATTAGCACAAATAATATTTTGTAGAAGTACCTACCAGCCTAATCAACAAATTTTCTCTGCATGCACACAGTCATTATTTCACTACTCTTGTTTTTTCTTTAAAAATTCTCTGTCTCTTTTCTTAAAGCAGTAAAGAACCAAGAAACTCATAATCTCATACTTATGCTAACAGCCTTTGACCCAAGGAACATAATCTGCCTTTATATTTTATCAAGATAAATTCCAGACATAATTAGTTTTCCCAGACTCAAGTCTTGGCCTATATTTCTCACAAGTGGATAATCACGCAATAAAAATAAATAAAAATGTCACCCTTCCAAATTCATATCTGACATTGTTCAGAGACCCCTTTTTGCATTTGCAGGAGACAGCCGCGTCTTTCTCACTGCTGCTCCCTGACCAGTTCTGTGCAGCCTATGTAGCATCTGCCTCTGAACTCGTCATGCATAGCTTTCTCATGTTGCTGTAGACTAATGACAAAGAAATTGGGTGTGTATTTTAGGAGATTCCCGTTTTGTAACCAGATATCTATCCTATCTTGTAACAGGAGAGTCTATAATACAGACTGGCAGCGCTACACGATTACAGTTTATTTCCGTGCCGTGCTGGAAGAGAAGATAGATCCGAAGTTGAAGGTCAGAGCCTTTAAAGCGTGAACAAACGTCTCCTGCAGGTGCTTGGTTTATAATTGCCCAGGACAGAGCTGCTTTACTGAGGTTTGTTGTCATTATATAGTTCCCCAGAAAAACAGTTATCATTTTTTTTTTTTTGTCCTGGCATCTATCCACTGCTGTCAGTGGATGCCCACAGCCGTAGCCAGGAGTATGCCCCCACTTCTGGCCTCTGATCTGAACTGCTTTTGCTCCTGCCCTGGGGAGCTGCTGGGCAGGCAGAGCAGTAGGGAGCAGACAGCACCCCAGGTGATAAAATGTCCTGTTTCCATTCTGCTCTACGGCAAATTTTAAAAGCTTTGATGTCTGAAGGCATATGCACTCCAGCAGAGAAAACTTCACATCTCATCCTCTCCCTAGCCAAGAGTAGATCTTTTCTATTATCTCACAAGCTGCCTGACAACACAATGCATATAAAAATTGGAGCTATCACCATATCAGATCATGAACCAGCTTTCCTGAATGTTGTTATTAAGGCAATTCCGAAGTGAGATAAAAATTGGTAGTTTAATAACTCTCTTTAGAAGGGTGCTTGGTATACCCGAAATAAGGCTTAATGCAATTAATTTGACTAAACAATTCAGAAAAAATTATCATATTAATGTGAAAAGTATAATGGAGGAATTACCACATGAATGCTCTAATTGCCTAGATTCTAAAACACATAAGGGTATCAGGGAGCTGGCAGACACCAGAATCCATCATTTCCACTATCATGTGTTTTTGCAATAGAAAGTAAAATTAAGCAAACACATTATTTGCTATTTAATTAAAGGAATGTACAGTTTTACAGATAATGGTCTTGATAGTGAAACAGAAAGCACAGCTCTGATCACATGCTCATAGGCAAGAAACTGCAACCATTTCCTCCAGGGCATATACTGTGGTACTTTATTCCCTTGGTACTGAGCAGGTAGAATATGCTCTCTTGCAGGCCCACTCTTCAAATTCATCCAGCAGTGGGGGCAGAGTATGTCCTCTCATTTATGCTTCACCTCACAGTTCTTCTGCGCTCCTGCACGGGGAATAGGTGGTGGTTGAACTGACCTGGGCAGAAGATGCCTGGTTGGGGCCCAGCACAGTGGTACCACGAGACTGAGCTCACCACAACTTCTCCCCAGTTTGGTTCAGAAAGCCTGGCTATTTTACTGGCTTTGGACAGTGTGGCAATTAAGAAGAATGAGTAAAAGAACTCAAGAAGAATTAGTAAAAATACGATGATATCTGAAAAGCTCTTGCAGTGAGCATGTGCCTGGAGCTAATGCCCAGGACTGCAGACAGAAGTGCTTTGGTTTTTGACCACATCACGACTACGGAGTCACAACCGGGAGGACGCGCAGGTTCTTACAGTTTCATATCCCTGTTTCCTTTGCAGTTTTTGCAAGCTAAGAGTGAGCTGTTACCGCAGATCAGCAGCTGCACAGTAACCTGTTGTGGTAGCTGATCTCGGCACAGTGTCTCCATCCAAATTCAGTTAAGGTCAGCACCACCGAGGACAAGAGAGAGCAGACAGTGCTGTGAGCATTTTGTTAGCTTTGTACGTCCAACGCCATGCTGGCTTGCTTTGTGGAACACCGGGAGCAGGAGAGAAGCAGCAGCTGTGGCAGCAGTGACGACTGGAGAGGCAAGCTCCATTCCAAACATCTCCTGCTAAACCATGGAGATCCACAGAGCAGGTTTGATGGCCTGTGCTGGCCTTCAGGCTTCATACAGCTGCCTGCTGCAACCAAGAATTTTAAATCTGGCTGCATAACAATGCATGTTAATACACATGGGATGGTTTTCCGAAGTTGCATCCCTGTGTCCCGTGAAGATGGAAACTTGGTTTGGGGACTATTTTGAAGAAATCAGAACTCAAAAAAATAGTGTAAATGTGTATATATTAGCCATGCATACAGATGTGATAAGCTGGGCCTTGGTCCAATAATCCTGATCATGGTTTTTTTTCGTAAAGTATAAAATATATTGACATCACTGATTTGAAAAGCGCTGGTTGCTATGCTGTTTGATCCATTGGTACAACTTACGTTTGCAGACAAAGAAAAGTGAGAAAAGTAATGAAATACAGTCAGAAGTGGGATAGCTGCAGGAGCAGACAGTGTAAGGGCTGAGCTGTTGAAGGCTTCCAGTGCGAGCACCAGCAGAGCAGCCACAAAACAGATACACGGATGTACAGGAACACTAGGAGGTTACGGGTAAGCAGCTAAAGGCAATACCTGTACCAGCTTTAAAGAAAGGAGGATCCTGCTGATCCAGATAATTATAGAAGTTTAACCTTAGTCACTGGTGGAAAAATCATCCTGAACATAATTACCAACAGATAAAGGCCAGTTTCAGAGGAAGCGGAGGGCCAGAAATGGTGTGACTTCACAGCAGACGCAAGGTGCATTGATCAAATTATCACCCTTGACAACTGGTAGGAGGGGAGTAATAAAGATGGATTAAAGCTTTTGGAGGAAAACAGCTGAGTTGGTTTGAGTGGATGCAATATAGAGGGTGTGGACATCACATGGAGTTTCAGATAACTGTAATTATAAAAGGTGTGTACTGAGACTCCCGTAGTGCGGTAAGAAATGGTAGAAAAGTCAAGCAATTGGGAAGTCAAAGCTTCATTTAGGAGTAGGGCACACGGAATCATGCTCAGTTTTCATCATGAAGCTGAGTGTTGTTGTTAGATGGCTTGGAGGGCCAAGATCTACAGCAAAGCTTTACAGTAATTGTAAATGATATGGCACCACTGGCAAACATGTCTGATTTAATGAAAGCATTATTTGTCACCTTGGAAGACTTGTTTTGCCAACTTGAACTTAAAACTAGTTCCAAGAAGATGAAATGGTTGCACCTTGGAGAAGGAAGAGTACATACTGTGCTGACATGCAGCTTGAGGGAGTTACAGAGAAGTCTAGTCCATGTAGTTATATCCACATCAGCATCAGTCACTCAGCATCAGTGGTTCAGTAAAGATGAATTAAAACAGTCATGTAGCTCAGTCACAAATGCTCAATAAGGAGAATACATCTACTATCCATATTTTCAAATTTATTATTACTTCATGGACTGAAAACAGCTCCATTAAATGAGATAAAATTGCAAAAGACTGGAGACAGTTGAGAGGAAGCTGTTCAAAAGATTGCACATAGAAATGGAAAACATTTTAAAACATCAGAGACTGAGTCAGGAAATCAAGGCAAAGGATTGACTTTAATTAAAAAGATTATAATGATGATGATACACCAGACCACATCATTACACGACACAAAAAAAATAAAAAAAGAAATGGAGTCTAGGTCTAAAAGCTGATATCAAGTTCATGACTGGACATTGCATTAAATTAAGCTCTTTTTAATAGTGTAATAATCCCTGAATAGGAATGACCAGCAATGGCATACTGTTCCCCAGTTCTGGAAGGACACTCTAGAACAGGCAGAGAAGAAAAGGATAATTTACCTATTTAGGATGATAATTAAAATGCCTAAGTTTTCTACAGCCCTAAAATTCAGTTGGCTGGCTATAGAAATAGTCCAAAATAACCATCATCATTGAAAACTTGTAGAAACCCCAGGAATTCAGAAGTTTTGCCAAACAAACAAGTCAGTGTAGATTCATTGCCCTACGTATGCACATGCACATACAACACATAAATTTGCACAGTTAGAAGAGAGAACAGACAAATCGAATACACAGAAACTGCAGAAATATGATGTGCTTGCCAAGACTGAGACACAAGTCTTCACAGGAGTCTGCTTGTTAGCCAATTCATATTTGAATAATTGAAATGGCATCTAATGGAAATTAAATATATACAACAAAATACGTGTGTGTATTCACCTTTATGACAAAAGTATTAATACAAAAGTACAATATTGAGATTGTCTAGGAAAACATCCTGTCCTAGAAAATGTAAGAGCTTTGTGTTCAAAGGATTTAGAAAATAAACTCCCTTTCTGTGGAGCCCTGCCCCTTGGGATTTGGCATAAGAAAGAAAAGAGAATTTCTAAGAAATATCAGGTTTTCTTTGCTGGCGTATTTTTTACTTTGTTCTGAATGGAAACAACTTGAGCTCAAAAGGTAAATTTCATTGACTGTAGATTTTACTAAGTGTGAGTTTAGCAGAGAAAGCAAAAGAAAGTGAAGGTTGTACTAAATATGACTGCATTTTACAACCCCTTTCTTCTTCTTCTTTTGATAAGCACTTAACAGAAGTCTATTCAGTGAAAGCAGCCAATTCTTGTTTTTACCACATGTACAGATCGAGAATGTCGGAGAAAATGTGTATGGCAAATTAGGGTGAACTCTGTGGCCTGAATGTTAAATGAGAGGGCAAATTATGCAGGATTTGTCTACTATTTCACTGCTCTCATTTGTGATTTCTTTGGGCAGGGCACCTTTATAAGACTGTCCTGAAGATATTATCATAATGAAATGTTTTGCATAATGGAAAACAGTCACCTCAGATCTTCTTTTGCATGACAAACCCTTGATTAGAAAAATAATAGGATGGAAATGGAATTTGTATTTATACAGGCAAGCATCAGAGCCAAGGAGAATGGAAGCTGACCTCAATACACTGGAGAACTGACACAGGCAGATGCAAAACCTCTCTCTTTACAGTAAATTTAGCCTAGAAATAGACTGGGAAACAAGCAGGAGTCATAAAAATCTTCCTGTGGTGAAAAGTTCCTTATTCATGAGAAAAGCATCTGGGATATACAAAAGATATCACACATTTTCAAATGATTCACAGCTCTTGTTACACTGTAACACCCACATTAGACCACGTGAAAACAAGAATGTTTTGATACTGAACAAAATGGTAAATGTTGTAAATTTTCTGTTATGTGTCTGATTCAACTTTGGCAACTTACAGTCTTTAGGTCCATCGATGTACCGTTAGAAAACAGAATAATTATACTGGCTTAAATCAGCATAGCCAACTATTTACATAATTGGGAGCTGGATTATTATTTTCAGTATTGAATACGGCCGTGATCCCGTATTCATCTGAATTCATGCTCACATCTGCATATGCATTTATAGGATTGTTGCTGATGTGCACGTGTCATCAGACACATCAACCCACTGGATTTATTTAATTGTTCCGTATTAATAGCAAAGTTTATTTTGCAAACAGAAACAAAGAAATAACAAAGAAAAACTCTGTAAGGCATGCAATAATTTGTAAGACTCTACCTTCAGGGAAATTGTAAAATCGAAAGGTAGATTTTACTAACCATTGCTTTCTAAGAACATCATGTGCTCTCACGTGACTGCACTTAACCCGTGTTCAACTTGGAAGACAGCAACATAATTTCATTGCTGTCAACGATCTAGAGAGCACAAAACGTTGTTCTCTGCCAAGATCATACTGTGCACAGGTCTGACACTGATTTTGGTTGGTAAGGATTCCTACACGGTTGGTTTACAGGAGAAGACCCTAACACAACTGCTTAAAATGCCTAGTTTAAATTATGCTATCAGCGATGGGAAGATAATGTTGTGATAGTGGGAGTTATGCATGCTGGGAGAGCGTAAGTGCTAGTTACAAATGTGCTCATGCTTATTTCTGCGGTTGTCCTGAACTGACGTGCGCTGGCCAGTCTTCATACTTGATGTAGCTTGGGAAAAGAATCGGTCTGTTGCTCTGAGTCACCTCATCTCAGCCTGATAAGGGTAAAATCTTAGCCTGTCTTTGGTTTTCTGATAGCCATTTCCTCTCTGTCTCCCTCACTGTGATTTGTTGAGACGATTTTAGTCTGATCCAAAGGCTCTGAACACCCAGAACTGCTGTTAAAAGCAGCAAGATGGGTGTATCCAGCATCTCTCAGGATCAAGGTTATCATTTTTAGCTGTAAATAACTGTATGACTAGAGTTACATGTGTCGGCTTTGAGATAATGTCATGATTTCATTGTGGTCAAAGATCTTGAAAAAGCAAAGCATGGCTGATCTCTGCACAGCGTCTGTTCAAGTTATTATCTTAACAGTAAACTCACAGCTGATTGCAGTTTGGCCCTTATCAGTTTTTCCTTCTAGCAATGGACAAAATCATTTCAGCTTCCTCAGGAACAGACCCATCCTAAGTAAGACATAGCCTTACAGAGAGCTGACAGGTAATACTAACCTTGATTTTTTGATATAAAAAATGAAACAAAAGTGGCCACAACAATTAATATACATATGTGAACAATGGCTAATGAAATTCAGGAATTCAGCTTTTTAGTGCCTGAAGAAGCAGACCTAATACCTGGGATTAGTGCTGCAAATTGCTCCACCTGGCTTCAAGTGAGCTGTAAATAGACTGGTTGATTAGAAGACTAAAAAGATAACCCAATTTAATGATCAGACCTAACGTGCCTACCAGGATCCCCTACCTGNTACNNTNNTNNAGNTAATACTTTGCAATATATTAGAGAACAAATCTCCCCTCTTCTTCGATAGCAAGAGCGTGCCAGCCAGACAACCCGCTACTAGCAGTCTGAACCCAGAATCACATCCATCCATGTTCCCAAATGCTGCTTAATTCACCTTCTCTAAAATGCTAGCAGTAAGCCCTGCATGGAGATTGCATGCTTCATGTATATATTTGTTCCCCCCCTCTGCTTTCCATTCATCAATTACTGTCTCAAAGCTGCACTTAATCCATTAAGAAAATAGTTTAATTTGTAAAAGAAAAAAAAAAAAAGGCAAAAACCAAGAAAACCCGTCTGTACAAAATGTTCTGAAATAAGAACCGGAATTGTACCAGAGTCTGTTCAGTCCATGCTCAGAGGCAGCTACGAGCATGCCCCCGGAATACTCCTATAAACCAAACCAAAGCCAAACTCTGTAATGTTACCGCTTGTAAATGCAGCAGTCATTTTTTTCTATTCTCCCCACTTCCAGTAAGCTGATCGTGGATGCATTTTAGCCAGCTCCGATTTTGGTGTCTCCTCTATCTGACCCAGGGAGAAACACACAAACAAACAAATCCCGTAAGGAAGGGCAGGAAGTTGTGCGAGCTGCTACGTGGTTATTGTTACTAGGGAAACCACTTCCTTAGTATTCATATGTTCTGCAGATCTGTCTGGCTGCACCTCCGAGTCCCAGGCAATGTCACGAAATTAATGGCAACCGGGAAAATAAACCCAAACCAGCACAAAATACACTACAAGTGTCCATGACAGTTAAAATAAAAATCTCATTTCGGTAAATCAACCCTAAGCAGAAATATCTTCCCATAATATGCTTTTGTAACAAGAGTGTGTGTGCTTGGAAGAGGAGTCACTCTTTTCATGTGCCATACTCTATTCTTCTTTTCCTTAACATTAGTACAATATCTGTAAAAGCAATCAGTACTGATAGGCTAGGGTTAAAATCCTAAGCCCAAACACCTACATTTTTTGGCTGCTGATCTTGGCTCCAATTTCACAAGCAGTATCTTCATTCAAGCAAAGGACGGGTAGAGCTAGTACTTTGCTCTGAAAACCAGATTGTGGCTTTGGGGCTCATCTCTAACAACAGACACTGCATGCTCCTGCTTTATGGGACAGGCTTTTTGCATGTTTTGTTGTTGTTTTTTTTTTAAGATGCAGCTTGTTTCTGAGTTCAGTCACAAAAGTGTGTGACTTACAAAACAATCGGTAGAAGCATCTCAAGCAGCAGCCATGCCTTTTCATGTTCCCCGTACCCTTCCTTGCATAGTTTAAACAAGCGGCTGTTTTCCCAGATTCAATCACAGAAAACAGGGCTGGAAGGGCTTTCAAGAAATCAGCTGTGCTAAGCAGGTTGTAATATATCTAGTTTATACACAGATGCTCACCAGTTTCTTAATCTCCGTGGTGATGGGGATTCAAGACATCTCGTCCTCAATAGGAATTCCACAGCTGATAAATTGATTTTGCCTCTTCTCCATCTTGCTGAAAATCTCAGCTGAGTGATAAAGCCCAAAAAGGGTTACACACACCGTCCCTGAGCACTTCCAGCCCCGGGCTCTCGGTTGCAGTGCTTGCCTTATTGCAAAAACAGCTCAGTGTTACTGCTCTCTCCACTGGACTCCAGATGCAGAGTAGGTTTGCTCATTCACCACAGGTCCAGGGCTGGCACTTAAGAAACTTATCGTTCCTGAGGATCTCAATAACCCCAAGGCCAGCTAGACGCAGCCATCTCAGCAGGCTTGCTCTCATTTTAGAGCAGAATGAATTGCAGTGGGGAGATAGTGTGCAGCATAGCTGAGTATTTCAAAGTTCACTTGCTGCTAGAGAAGGATTTTTCTAACCTGACTTTTCGGAAAACAGCATACATGCAAAGGTGAGGCAGAGTTACAGGCAGTTCCACAGGAAAGATAGTGGTACATATGTTTTGAAATAAGTGAAGGAGGAAAAAACCAGCAGAAAACGAAGAGAAAATACCTTCTTCTAGTGTAATCCTGTGATAGCAAAGCCCAGATGATCAACAACTATTTGGGCCTTGCTGATGCAGTAGGCTCACAAACAGGGTAATGCAAAACTCAACCTATAAATTGAGATAAAAGCTAACACAGCAGCTGGATAAAGAGGAAGACCCTTTTGACTCTACAAAAGTCATTATTATGACAGAGATACACATGAGTATTTAAAAACATAGGGCTTGCTTCAGTTTTCCCAGTTTCATTTACATAGCTTCGGGCTAACTGTAGCAAACATATTCTTGCTTTACAACAGATAGAGCAAAACAGAGCACCAGGCCTGTGGGATTTAGAAATATTCCTGCCATGAAGACCTGCGACACAAGACGACAGGCATATCAAGATACGGAATCAGACTTCAAATCTGCAAGGGTGACAGCTCATTTTTCTCTCCGCATGTTTGTGTCTCTGCATGATCTGCAACCTGATCCCCAGTCCACAGTGTGAGATGGGCTTGTCCGATCCACAGTGTAAAACGGACAATTAAAGATCACTAAGAAGAGACTTTGGCAATTAGTAATATCCAGCACAAATCAACAGAAAAGAATCTGCTCATTAAGCATATCCACTGATGGCACTAAGCAAAGAGGCACATGTGTGCTACAGTCTGGAAAAGCAGGGAGCTAGAGTTCATACCCACAGATACAAGCTGTTGGAGGAAGGCAACTGAAGAACACAAAGAAGCCCTTGCTGATGTCCCAAATTAAAGATGATCTAACAAATACAAAGAACAGCTCCAGATTTACTTTAAACAGCACAGCACTACATTGCACAGCGAGCAGCTTTTACCCTTCAGATATCTGGATGTAAAGGACAAGGAGGAGATAATGTTCAAGCCAAGCAATGTCTTCAGCAGGGCTAGGCATGGCTTTGACACTGAGGGACAGGCGTGTTCTAGTCAGTTTGCTATAGCTCCTTCTGGCCATTTCGCCCAGGCTGCTATCTCATGGGGCAGTAAAATGGCATTCACCAGCCCCTGACAGGCCCCACCTCCAGCTCAGGACATACTTTATCTGGACACTGTTGAGAGTTAGGAGAGTATTTAGAGGAGATACTCCTATGGTCTTTCTTTATTCACATACTCTTCCTCAGGCACTGGCTGCCAGGTATGGCGTTGGAGGACTGGAGGATATGGTACTGGGCAGAAGGTCTTTTGTGCCGAGAATTAAGGCCATTTTGGTGAGGCAGGATACAGCCATGGCACGCACTAAGCCCCAGAAGGTGCTGAGTGCTCCCAAGACTCACAGCATAGACATGGGCTTGGTCTCTTGAGAGCCCCGTGCAATGGCTGCTGAGTTCTTGGCAGCATTGACAGGAGCAGAGCTGCCCCGCTGCAGGTCTCCACGTGGCAAAGTTACCCCACACAAGGAAGCTGCCACTTCGCTTTCAGGGGAACCTACAGTCACAGAGGAAGAGCTAACAAGAGATGATGACAAAAGGAGGGCCCATGTATGGTGGTTTGGACAAAGAGGCAGCCTCAGGAGTGAGGCAGAAAACCTGCTCATTTGTCAGATGAGGAGTGCAGGCAGCAAATCTCCTCCTGTGGTTCCCTGAAGCTGCAGCTGCTGGAAGAGGGCAGGGGCCACATCACCTGCCCCTCTTGTGCTTTGAGATGTGCAGTCTACAGCAAGCTGGAAAAGGAGACAGACCCCTCTCCAGCTGAGTTCACACTTTCAGCAGGAGCTTTAATAAGAAGCCAGGTTGGCAGGGGAGAAGAGGAAGGGGAGCCACAGCGCAGCCCAGATTTACACATAAAAGTCCTCCAGCAAGACGTGACATCTCAGTGGGGGTGCAGAGTGCTGGGGTGCAAGCAAACATGGTTTCATTGCTTCGTGGCTCAGAATATCTCCAAGGTCTGTACCCACAAGCCCTACATTTTGGAGATGAAGATCTGCCTCTGGTCCATCTCTGCTTTCAGTGTGCTGAAGAGCAGTGCACACCGGCTAAGAAGTCCAGTTATGGGTATTGATAGTTGTGGGCTGCTGTTCGATCACAGGACGGCTTGCCTGTGACAGGCCGCGAGGGAAGTCAGGGCTGTTGATAGTGTTTTCAGCCAGGAGCCGCCCAGAAATCAAATCTGCGAAGAAGACATTTACACTCTCCAAGGGAAAACAAAGCAAAGTGGCTGCAGCTTTTAGCAGCACTGCTGAGAGATCAATTCTTAACGTTTTCCACAGATTACAGAGCAAATGAAACGTCTGCCAGGGCAGAATATATAGGCTTGATGAGGATTTTGGAAGGGGAGGACTGAAGCCCTATTTCTTTAGCACCTCAGGTGTTTATCTCGGAAACCAGTTTGCTGGAAAAGTCCACAAAGCAACCACAAAGATAGCACGTCCGCCCGTCCCTGCGGAGGAGGCTGCGGCTCGGCAACGGAGCAGTTATCTTAGATGCTCCNAAAGCAGAATAGAAGGAGGGTGAAAAAACAGCAGAGCTCAAGCTAGAGCTGAGCACACAGTGTGTAAGGAATCACTTAGTCACAGAAAAATGCAAACACTTGTAATGTCAAGTCAAATTTAGTCAACAGTTTCACCTGAAATAAAAATGTGGAAGGGATTATTTTGGTGTTTTTGCAATAGCTTTTTGCTTTGACTTTTCAGGCAAGACTTACAAGCTGGCTTGAAAACCATTTCTGGAACAACAGAAAATGGGAAAAGAGCATCCTTATGCCATACCAACTAAATTTTGTGAGCCTGGAGGCAAATATCCGCTCTCTTTTCTACTCAATTTAAAGCTAGGTCTTAAAATCATGGGCCTCCTACCTCTTTCACACTGATATTGATTCTGGGTGGGACAAATTCTAATTTTTGGCTTTGAAGACGCTTGGAAGCAGAGACTGGAAAATTCAGATGAGTGTCCTGGACACCAGACCATGCCATAATCCTCACCTGTTTTCTTACGCAGTGAGTGTTCATGAGTTCTATGAGGTTGGACACATCAGCATTCAAGAGAGAGTCTCCTCTGTATCCTCCATAGTAGCCACAGTGAATTTTCTTTGCCCCGAGTACCAACGCCTGCAGGTGGTCAGGAGCTCCACATCTGTCAGAAAAGAGGGCTGGGCTGGTGGCAGAGCAGGAACACGAGGCCACATTCACCACCACAGCTTCTGCTGTTTTACCGGTCCCGGCCCGCAATGTACAACTTGCCCAGCAGCCGTGGATCCAGCAGAGCTGCTTTCTCAGGCACCGTCCATCGCAGGAGTTTCATCTGATCTGCCTGTGAGGCACAGCTTGGGCAGCCAGCCTTACAGCCTGGCGTTTGAGACATTATTCTGAGCAGAAAACCTGGGGATTACCAAGTAGTTGGAGTCTCCCACCAAAAGAGTGAAAGTTGCAAAAGGGGATCTCCCCTCCTCAGTTTTGCGGTGATTGCTCCAGTCACCCTCCATGAGTTTATTTTCTCATCTCATTTATTTTTTCATCTTCGTTAGAAATGTCCCAAATCAGTGTGAAATACTTTATTCAACCTGGGAAAAAACCCTTCCCATTTACCATACAGTCTGAAAAATTCTGGTTTCATGTCAATCCAAGAATATTTTTTCCTTTTTTTTTTTTCCCCATATTGCCAGCACAGCTTTCCTCCAAATAGGACCAGTTATTCATGCAGCACTACGTAAAATAAATATTACTAGTCGTTTGCTGAGAACGTTGGTCAACTCTTTAGTTCCAAAAGCTGTTGCCCAGAGTAAATAGCTGTACTTAGCAGTAGTTTTCTTTTTCTGTGCTCTTTAGAAAGTTATCAAAGAAACCCTCTGCACAGTAAACTCTGCACCTTTACTGCCTTAGGGCCAAATTCTGATCCCACTGAACTAAGCTCCCATTTCAGTAGGATCAGAATTGGCCAAACCCAGTGAATTTCATCTGTCTGAGACTCCCGTGGTGTCTGATTTGGAGATGGAGGGAGACAGCATGTTAGGCCACGCATCACCTTGCCACCCAAAGGGAGCATTCAGCAAGCCAAGCGGGTCGGTGTGCCAGGTGAGACCTGCAGACCTGCCTGGCTTTTTCCTGACACCAGGTGAAATCGGTCTTCTCCATTGGCCACCAAGCGGAATAGCGTTTAACCCACTGATGCTTTAAACTTTCCCGGAAAGTTTGGGGGCGATGAGACATAGTGTTTGCAAGACCCCATGTCCGAGACGACCGGAGCTGAGCTCAGGCCTGGTTGTCTTTGAAGTGGGATTCTCAAGGGTGAACATCACGTTAGGCTGCCGCTGCTGCAAAGGTTTTTTAGTGGGAGCAGAAAGTCATTCTGGCCAATGTGAAAAAACCATTATTTTGCCGTAAAAAAATACAGGAAAATACGTGTGCATAACCGTCTCATTCCCCAGAGTGTTAACCCACATAACCAAAGGAGAATCACTCTGGACTTTGTGGCACGGAGGAATACAGAGCTCTTCCTTTGTGAATGAAGAACACACGACTGAGCAAGCACCATTACCACGGGTAAAGGAAGCAGACTGTTTTTTAAGAGAAAATAAATAGATGGCATCGTCTCCATAGCAAAATGAGGGTACCCAGATCTTCCTGTTTTCACAGTCGTTGTTCAACATTATGCTTAAGAGAGGTATAAGACTAAAAAGCACCTAATTTCACTTCAGCTGATTTAAAATGCATCTTGGCCCATCTGAGCTATTGTCTAATCCTTTTGTTTGAGATGTTCTACGTTAGCCAGCCACTTTTGATTCATGTGCTAACGATCCCCCTTAAGGCAGGTAATTCACAGACAATGTTCCTGATGTGCAAAGTGTCACTCCAGCTCCCACAGACAAAAGTCAGCAAACCTTAAATCCCAGAGCCCCTAAACTTATTTTGCATAAATTACCCTCACAAGAGGGGAGGTGAGATCTGTTTATATGCATCTCCTGTATCAACTTAGAATTCAAATCAATTTTTTAGAACAGTGGGAATGCTGATTAGAGACAAACCATAGGAGAAAGCAAAGGTTGCAACCAGTTTTCAGTCCAAGCAAAACAAAATGTTAATTACCTCATTTTAGCCTCTATCCAGTCAGCTACATCCTACTTCAATGTATTTTCAAGTAAAGCTTTCTTACAGGAACAATTAACAGAAGTAGGTATATTTTATTAAATAATATTCTTCTGCAGATGGCATTTTTTCCTTGCATACTGAGACTATAACAGACAACATTTATTGCTGTAATAAGAATAGGTTTTAAGCCCAGTAACAGCTGATTTTTGCAAGACTGCAAATTGAACCTTTATGGTATTGCAAATTAAGATTTCAGTCCTTCCACTATGATGCAGTTTCTGTCCTTAGGAGATTTTGAGATAGTGTGCTGTTTCAAATGATGTAACACTGGCCATAGGAAAGAGGTTGGCTTCCTTTTTCTGCACTGCATTACTTAGACAATCACATTTCTTTTTCTCAGAAATACAGATATCTGTATTCATAGTAGGAAAAAAACCACAAAAGCTGGTGATCACATAAAGGTAAAAAAGAGGACTGTGAAGCAATGTACCAGTAAGATCTGTTAAAACATATGTTAGAATAGGACAAAATCTAAATTTATCCACCGGTAAACCACATAGCCATTGCAACCTCTCATATAATTAACAAATTATAAGGCTATCAAGTGTGACTTCCTGTTTGCATAAGCCATCAACACTCAGCACGTGGAATCTAGCCTCAAGCTCCAATTTATGTTTAAACTGAAGTGTCTATCTTAGCAAGTCATCTCTGATAAAGTCCTAATGCTACTGAAATCAATGCAAAAAAATATTCATTTACTTCAGCATTGCCAGGATTCCAGTTGATTTCAAACTGGATTATAACCAGACCTCCTGTATGAGTGGTAACATGATCTACTAAGTCATGATTTTCTTTAGAAAGAATACATCTTAGCTGTAGTCTGAATTTACCCATAGTCTCCTCCAGCCTGTGAAGCTTGTCATCCCCTTTTGATAGGTTTCATTGCTAATGATGATTGGTTATTCCTTCTTTCATGAGGAAATCCTTCATTCTAAACTAAAAGCAAAACCATTAACGTGTTCGTGGAGCTGAAGTACTGTGTCAAAAATATGAAATATTGAAATATTTGGGGATAGCAGTTTGGCCAGTTTCATGACATAAGCTCATGGTGCCTTGAAACCACAGCGATCACACCAGTTTCTGGCATCTGCACTGCCCCATAGCTGCGCACACTGCAGGATCCCAGCGTGGGCTCCCAGCTCTATGGCCAAGAGGCAAAGAGTCCCTGAGCTCTCCAGCCCCACAGTCATTCAAATGGAAACCTGTCTCTTGAGCTGTGAAACCTGAGCTCCTGGCAACCCACAGGTGAAGGAAGTTAATTGGAAGATAAGTCTTTCTCTCCTGATAAATCAGTGATTTTCAAAGCTGCTGAATAACCTTGCTTTGTTGGGAAAAACTTCCAACCAGTTCTAATTAAACAGTCCCAAATTAAGTTAAGACAAGCAATTTACTTGAAAGAAGATGCAGGGAGGTCTGGGAGATTTGGGGAAGTGCTGAGGGACAACTCAAAAGAAAAAAGCGTGTGCTACAACAGCGATTTCTCTGTTGGGATACTGTAGTACTGGGAGGCATGTCAGAAAAATAACCGGTGTGGATTTCTTCACTTCTTCCCTGCATCGCATCCTGCAGCTTGGAGCATTGCAGGCTGATCCTTCATCTGTTAATCACTTGTTCAGGTGACTACTACCAGAGAACAAAGGAGGTCATATGTGGGGAAAATAAACCAGGTGGAGACTGAGGATCACATGGGAAGAGAGATTAAACAGCACCTTTTCTTTCTCTCTTTGTAGTAAATGTCCAAGTTAAAAAAAAGAAGAAATCCACCTAAGGCCATTTCTCTAACTCAGGCTCCAGAGATATCTTTAAAAGAACTTGGTTGCAATTTTTTTTCTTCTCTTTATGGAAGAAATTAATAAAAGATCAGGGTCTGGGGCAAGTGTGGGTTTGATACTGTGTTTTACACTTGGTGCGAAGTCCGATTCCATCTCCAGGTATTGGCCCACCAGCACAAACCCCTGTTACTGCACCGTCTGCTGCATGGATGTATTTGAGGGCTGAGCACGGATGGAAGAGAATACAGTAAACAGGACTGAAGGTGTTGCACGTGAACTGCTGGGTTGTAGCCAAGTGCCTGCAAGTGTGGTGAGCTGGTGGAAACCCTGGCGGGTGACAGTGTTTGGGTGGATGTGGCAAAGAGGAGGCACTGGGGGTCCGGCATAGCCGTCAGCAGGAATGACGGGATGCTGGCTCGCACCTGTGGGTGCTGATGGCCAGGCTGTATGCGCGGTTCCGGACACCTCAAAGACGGACTCTGGGGAGGGGACGCCATGAGGCGAGCGAGGGCCTGGCTTGTCCCAGCAAGCGACACCTGGTGTCCACTGCCCAACAATGCCGCGCCATCCGGTGCAAGCCCAGAGCCATGGCTGAGGGAAAGAGGACCCCCATTCACTGCGGCGTTTCATAAAACATTCAAAAAATTTCAGTGAAAAGCTCGAAGTCTCCAAAATCCCCAAGTTTCGCAGCAACACTGTTCCTCCCCTGTGCCAAGCCTGGCGGCAGGCCGCCACCTGACTAACCAGGGACTTGAACCTCCGCTGCCCGCTCCACACCGGACACCCCGGTGTCGTTTTTCCCTCGCACTGGTGTTGGAGTTCCCCCTTGCACCACGACGACAGACCCGGCCCTGGCTCTGGTCCTGGCCCTGGTGGGACTCAGCTGCCGAGGGGGAGACCTGCCATTGGGTCTTGCCGTGACTGGTAACGCTGTCCGCTGGCACAGCGGGCATCCATTTTCTGTGGGACAGCCCTTCAGCTTCAGGTCCCGTTTTTCCCCGCGGGCCGTCCTTCACGTGCCGTGCGAGGAGCCGTGCCTGTGGCCCCTCCGCAGCGACGCAATGCCCGTGCCAGCAGAGCTGCTGAGAAACGTGTTTGTGTGTCTGAAGTGGTGTTCAGCAAGGCCGGCAAGCGTAAATATGCTCCTTGTTCATTCCTGGCACGTTCTCCTGCCAGACAGATTCCTGCAGTCAAATTATTTTGGTGCGAAGCGAGCTTGGCAGCCCGAGTCGCAGGTGTGGGAATTCACCGGGCTCCGTGTTTTGAAGGGCGCTGTGGGTTTCTCGCCGTAACGTTACCGTATACCTGGCACGGTCCTGTCGGGCGAGGGGATGAGGGAACAGAGTGAGCCACCGATGCTTTGATTTATGCACAGCGTCCAGGACAGCGCTAATGAGGTGTAGCCTGATGGCACGGGACAAAGCTGCTTTAGCTGCAGCTTGTCATCAGGAGAGGCCGGTGTCACCTCGTGGCCCTGGCTCCTTTCTCTCCCTGGTGAAGGTGGCACCTCCTCCAGCCCCTCTGGCGCTGCTGCCAATCTGGGGCTTGTCACAAGCCTCCTCTCCCAAAACCCAGGCACTGTTTACCTCGGCAGCTCTGGCATAGGAAACGCCGCTGGCGAACGCTGCAGGAACGCACTGGGGTGTTCAAAGCTCTGTGTTGTTACAGGCGGTGAGTGTATCGCACACTTCCTCATATTTAGGGACTTGTAAGGGCTCATCTGAAGCCCTCTGAGACTCTCCCCTTTCCTTTGATCAATCAGTTGTCTTAAATCTAAATTACGGTTGCTTGGGGAAGGGGTTTGGGAAGGTATCCAAATGTTCCTTTCTCATGTGGGGGTTGTAAAAGAAGGGCTCAGCTAGCCATAGGGTGAACAGTCAGGACTTTTCTAACACATGGCCTGTGACCGTTTCCTAACCACAGCCAGGTTCACGGCCTTGCCCCCAGACCACACACATGTCTCTGTCTCGAGCCCTCTCTCCTGCTGCCTCCACCTCCCGTCCTGCTGCACCGATGGATGTGCTTGAGCAGTGTTGGAGTGATGGAGCAGTAAAACCTGGCTCCACCAAACAGAGCTGCTGTCTCTGGAGTAGCAGAAGAGCAGGGTATCTCTGACCACTAATGGAGCTGCTCCCAAAATTACAGGTTCCTGCTATTCCAGATTAGTCACTCCTCATGCACGAGTGCAAGCTGAACAGCCGGCAGTGAAAAGGCGGACATTGCCCAGATGCAAACAGGCGTTTCTGGAAAGGACCCAGTGGATGTGGGAGACCAGAAGTGCAGCTCTTCCATGATTCATGTCCCCACCAAAGAGGCAATTGTGTTCCAAAATACCCTGCGCTGGGCCGCTTTCTGAGTGCTCAGCAGATAGACGAGCACTTGTAGCAGCCAGCAATGTACATAAAAAGGGCATGTTAGGGCTATAGTGGTTTGCGTTTATTACATGTAATGGGCCGGAACAGCATGCTGGGAGAGAAGTATCTATAAAATGTTAACCACCTATATGAAAGGGGCGATTTCTGTAGAGGACTGCCTCCCGAGCAGAAGATCACTTCTGCTTTGCTGTCTGTATTGTGCATCATCAAAAAAAATGGGCTACAGAAGAACACCTGAGACAGTCTGTGAAGAGTTTAGTAGTTACATCTGTTGTCTCCTGATGCATCCAAGTGGCAGCTCACATTTACAGTATTTCCCAGTGGCGCTGACGTGATGGTACACGCAATTTCTCCTGCTCCACACTGACTTGATGCCAGGCATTTGGTCAGCGAACAACTCTATGCAGTCCTATTAGGCAGCACCACTTTGTCACGTAATGCCTCAGCATCTTTCCATCCATCTATACAGTGAAACGTGACAGGTGCTGAACACAGAAGTTCCATTTCTTTGTTGTTGTGATGAACTATTCTAAAAAAGTATCTTGGATGTTCGGTCTTCACCAAACACCAAGTGAAATACTCCCCTGGGTGCTTGTGCCCATGCAAAGTTTTGAAAATAGAGAACTGAATCTGTGCCTTGGTTGTTGGGGTGGGTTGGGGTTTTTTTACTTCTACAAAATATGGATCTTTACATCTCTACAGTATATCCCAGGGCTGTGTGTATGGCTCATTTCATTAATGCATGAATATCTCTGAGCTGCTCAGGTGGAAGCTGAGGGCAAATTATTATGATTAGCTGGATTGTGAGATGAACACCTACCCTTTTGAAACGTACACTGTAGTCCTAATTCCAGTTGAAAGGTGAGGTTAAAATGTTTCTATAACATAGATCTCCTTAGGGTGCAGGACTTTATTAGGGTATATAGCACTGCAGTGTTTTGTTGTATAGCACTTAAGGCTGTTACGTCTTTTTATGTGAATCACCGTATTGGTCATTGCAAAAATTAATTTAGAAATACGTTTGATTTCAGTTTAGCAGTTCTTTCAAGGTAGTACAGCCCCAACAATCACTACCGGGCCCTTTGGGAAACTGGAGAAGAGAAAAAAAAAAAAGAACTTTTTTTGTAATCACTTTCTGTCGCCCAACTTGGTGTCAGCCAGCACAGGCAATAACGAAGGGGCTGCAGGACTGCTCTCAGCTATTGTTGTGCCTGGCTCGCTCTCAGCATGACTCACTGCAGACAATATATAACACCACTTGCAAGGGGAATGAACAGTAAATACTTGGCCCTGGATTTTTTTTTTTTTTTAATCTCTTCAGGTATTTTTTCCTCTGATTTGTATCCTTTATCCTCGCCCATGTGCTATGTAAGCTTCTCAAATCTAATGTCCGTAACACCACCCCCCACTGGTAGCAGCAAGCCCTTCCGCTGCTGTAGGGTTTACTTTGCAGAGGTTTACAAGGAGAGGCATTATTGAGAAACTGTATGTGTTAACCCAGTGGCACAAGGTTGCTCCAACACCTTCCCTCTGGTTTTCCTTCTCTCGGGGGAGGGGTGGCTGCTATTCCAGCGAAGTGCATCTCCTGCTTTGCTGTAGCAGCCAGGCTAGTTTAGGAAGAAAACCTTGGGGCTAAACAGGCTAGGAGTGCAGCCAAGGGGGTCAGGAGACGGCTTTAAGGATTACACTACGTAATTAAAAGCTGACTCTGAATATACTTCCTCGTACCCTGTGCTCAAATATACAGACCTTTTTAGGTAATAATTCTTGGTCCTCATTTGTACCTGAGAGATTTGTAGGTTAAAGTTGCCACACAGGTAGTGAGTCAGGAATACCAAACAAATCAGATACTCAGCTGAAAGCACAAATTATTAACCCAGACTATGAAAAGGCAGCACCTTCCTAAATTTGCCGTAGCCAGTGAGAACTAGGGGTAAACCAGAAATCGATGAACGTGCATCCGTTTCCTTGGTTTCATTTTGTGCAATGCCCTCTGGGTGCAGCTGATGGCATTTGGCATTAGCTTTCAGATTTAAAAGTGGGGATTCTTCTCCTGAAGAGTTTTGCCATCAGAACTGGGCCGGAACATGATTCTACCAGATAGGACCTGGGACACTGAAGACCCACAATCAAGCCTATATTGTCCTAACTCTAAGGGGGATCATTTTATGTTCAATTATTTCTAATGAGCCGGAGCCAAGACCAGAATTTAGGTCTTCCATTACCCATACTCTAGTCTAGTGGCTTCCCCATCAGCCAGGAGAGTACAAGCACTTGCTCTCCAGCCATCCCCCATCCCAGACGGAAATGACGTTAAAACCACCAGATTCCTACAGATTCCTGCATTTGCTAAAATAGCATATTCTGACATTTCAGTCAGACATTCTAACCAAGTCTGTGCAAGCTGCATCGATTTAACTTTCATTGTCCAAAAATAGGTCCAAGCAAGATGCTGGTACCAAAAAAGCTAGAAGCAATGGAAAGGAGGAGAAAATACTGAAGGCACATATTGATTATATTCAGTGTGAATGAGCACTTGCCTATCTAATGCTATAATGCACAAATCAAGAAAAACAGGTTCAGAATCCAAGCAGCACATACTCACTGACTGAGATAAATAACCAAGTATGAATGTGTGTAAATCACACCCCCATATCAAAGTTGTGATATTGTATGTTTTGCCCGATTTTCCACTAGAATTACCAGGTTTTTATTTCAAGAGAAGTTGCAGTAAGCCAGAGTTTATTCTCCATACAATGATATATTTAAATCAGACCTCGTTTTTTTTTGCCAGGAAACTGGCCCTTCTACTACTTCAGTTAAATCCCAGTGTACTGTAAATAGGTCCCTTGTCACACATACAACAAAATGGAGAGAGACACCAAATAATGAAATGCAAAGAACCTTGCCCTGTGTAGCTAGCACTGCCTTGTAGTTTTGATTAAGTTCATGTGTTTGACCGAATCAGTGCCTAATCTTTTCAACTAATTACTGTCTAGTGCCTGCCTGCTTCTAAGTAGTTTTCATCCCTTAAAAATCTGTTGTTTGCAACCATTTCCTTGTTCATTTTTGGGAGAACAAAAAGTAAAAGAAAGGCTTTATTCCCTGGATTAGGTCTAGATCACATATACGAAGGAGAAGAGAGATTCTGCTACACTTTATTCAATATGATGTTACAAGAAAACAACAGTTACAGCTGACAAACCATTACATCTTTCATAATACAGACAATTACAAGGTGTAACAAATAATGCGACATTTATTTTACTGTACTGCTTACTATGCTGTTCTTCTGAAGTATATATATATATTTAATTACATTAACATTGTTTTCATGTACCAGCCCTCCCCTTTTTATTTGTTAAAAAAAGAACACCTCTTAGTGCACCATACAAAAATCCACGTGGAAGCTGGCAAGCAGGGATTTTGTATGCAGCACCATTGAAATGCATTTTGGGGGATGGGAATTGTTAGTGCATCCTTTACTTTTAGTTCTTTTGCTTATGTGACAGGCAGTAACATACAGTCACTCCACCTAAACACTGGTAGGGGAGAGTATTGTTATGCCAGTAATGCAACGTAATTTTGTTTATATGGGGTGTCTGCATTTTGCTCCCCAGTCTGTACAGCCTAAATGTTTTATATAACAAAGATTACAAACCCAATAATATTCACAGATTAATATTTTGTGTATGAGCATACCAGAGCATTGAGTACACATTCGGGTGCGTGCACTGACACAGAGCACGCAGGAGTGTGCGTCACCCCGCAGCCCACAGGGAATTCACTACCCTCCCTGCTTTCTCCAGGAGTCTGAAGGGCAGGACCCTGCGCACCGAAGAGAAAGCGAAAACGCCTGTGCCTCTGTCTACTGCAGATGGAATTTTCAGCGTTGCATGTACTGACGACTTCTCCTAAACCATGGTTCTGGTTAAAAACAATAGTGAGAATTAAAAGGACCCAACCGAACTGGGACACCATGCAGCCGTGTAGTGTCGGCAGTATTGGAGTGTCCTGACTGGTGCGGTGCCTGCTGGGTGTGGATTAGAGCCGATCTGAACCCAGCAGGAGAGAGGACTAAGCCATCTGCAGCTGGTTGACTTGTGAAGTCAGGTTCTGCGAACTTGAACTTGTGAGGAACCTCTGTATCATGCAGACCATCTCTATCGCCATCTTCCCTTCCCCATTCATTTAATATTAGATCCCATACAGAGTTAGAACATGCCCTCCCACTTTGATTTGCCTACTACACCTGCTGCCCTGTGGCTGCTCTCCCCTCTCGCAGCGAAGCCACATCCTCTCAGTATCTCCAGGAATGATCTGCTGTGGCTCAGCCAAGCAGTAGGAAAATGGAAGTTACGCTGCTGCCGGTTATCGACTCCACGCGAGTCCTACCATTTCTCAAGGACTGTGACCCACAGACTACTGGTCACTTAAGCCCATTTTTCGCTATTGACGGCATGAAGCACCACGGTCCCGGCACCCGCAGCACTTCTGGAAGGGCCAGCCTACTTCTTCTGGTCCCTTTGAAGATTCTGCAGGGAACCACTTTGGGAAGGATGAGAGAAAAAGACGGTAACACTACTGATCTTCACTGAAGCTGTCTCAAGAGCACTGCTGGGGGTTAAACAGTCTGTTCTGTCACAGTGAGAAGAGCTGTGGGGAAAACCCCACTTCTGCAAGATGCTGGAGAGGTGGGCTAGCTGTCAGGGGGCCTTAACTGATGCCTGTCAATCAGGCTAACCATGTAGTAAGTGCTCTGCTGGAAGGAGGAAGAGGGAAGTAAGGCTGTACCGTCAGTTCCCTAGACAAAGGAGCTTCTACTTTCTAAAAAAAAAGTGACCTTTCCCAGCAGATCGGATGTTCCAGAAGTTGTAGTGCTCACGTGAACGGCACCACCTTGCTAAGCCCAGGTCCCCTCGGTGCTGGGAGAACGTCCCCAGGGCGCAGAGCCTCCGAAGCAGAGCAGCAAAGCCATGTCACCGCGGGCAGTCAGCACGCCCGGAAAGCAGGTGCATAAGTAAGAGGCCCTGGTCACTCCTTGATCGATAGCTGAGATAACCTCACTACTGCTGAAAAGTTTGCAGATTCTTGGACCAACTTAATTTCAGTGGTTGCTTAAAAGTGAGAATGGGACAGAGCAGATAATCTCACGCGCACGTGTGTGTACACACACACACACACACACACACACACACACACACAAACACACATACCTTAAGCAAACACTGTACATGAGTCACTATGGATAGTAATGTGCTAGGCTTGTGGGAACAGTTGGGGAATTGCTCTCTATATTAAACCTTCAGATGTTTAGTTGAGCAGCATAATTGCTTGCCTCCCAATTTAAGCTGCCAAGTAGATGTGTCTATGAAACTACCCTTATATTCCTAATTGAAATCTTTGTTACATTTTCAAAAATTCTTCAGATTTTTGCAGCAAGTTTTTTTTCTAAAAATAGCTAATTTTAATCATCAAACTGCACACGATTTAAGTAGCAAAGATAATGTATAAAAGACTTTTCTTTTACAAAAAAAAGAAACATGAAACCCAAACAAACCACGTCTAAGGCAGTTTCAGTGTGTGATAAATTCAAAAGTTCAGTGGTCACTTTTCCCCCCTTATAAACACAAGGGAAAAACTGTAGTAAGTTCTGAATAGGATTGTGACTGAAAGTAGCTTTCAGATGGCTTTTACCAGATCCTGAAACAGAGATGTCATTGGGGAAAATCGTCTTGCAATGGCTGTGCAAATATTGAGAATATTTCCACGGTTCAGCTCTTTGAAAGTGTAGACTTGTATCCTAGTTCATTAAGAGCCCTTTTGTAGCTACTTGCACATTCAAGGATTTGCCTTATTGAGTGTTTTTTTTCTTATTAAACACTGCTGGAGTTTAATAAGATGGCAGTAGCACAAATCCTTTTCCCCTCCTTTTAAACACGGAAAGCTCACCAAAGTGTTACCCCACTTCTTAAAAATGTAATTCAATGCAAGCAAAGGATGTCGAATTTATGTGTAGAATAACATTGCCTAGCAAGTGTTTCTGTCCGAGCAGGACTATATCTCAGCAGTGGTTTTTGCAC
>Ga0065711_1029674_pt1 | contig 35272 bp, 15 predicted proteins | sample Hoacrofraction12_FD_59098 | JGI IMG/M metagenome (GOLD analysis project Ga0065711, IMG submission 59098) | Hoatzin crop microbial communities from Cojedes, Venezuela - Epithelial fraction 12 v2 (version 2) | ecosystem: Host-associated > Birds > Digestive system > Esophagus > Crop | place... | reverse complement strand
CGGGCACCGACACCCGCGGGGGAGGAGGGCTGGGGCCCGGCCCTGCGGCCTCCGTGAGCGGCCGGGCTTTGGCGCGGGTGCCTCGGGGCGGCCTGCCCGTGGGGCAGCGGGGCCCGGGAGGTGTGAGGGTGGCGGCGTCCCGCCGGAGCGGGGAACAGTGGCATCCCTGGGCGGGGAGCGGCGCGGTGCCTGCCCGCTCCGCCGAAGGCTGCTCGGTGGGGAGGCATTCAGCCAGGGGAAGAGGGGAAGAGCTGCCGGCCTGGGCAAGAGGCCTGGCCGTGCCGGACAAGCGTCTTCATCCCGTTCTGCTCAGCAGAGGAGAGGGGAAGAAGTGGTTTGATCAAGGCGTGTAAGCCCCTACGCAGGGGGGTTTGTCATAGTAGGGAGCACTTTAATCTACCAAAGACATAAGAAGAACCAAAGAACCAAAAGACATAAGAAGAACCAGGAGGGTTTGTCATAGCAGAGCGCCCTTTAATCTACCAAAGATAGACGAAGAACCAAAGGACTGAAGCAGAAGCTGGACAGATCCAGGCTGAGAGCAGTAAAACACTCTTGTGTTACCATAGGGTACTGAAACACTGAAACGATTGATACGAAGCACCGCTGGGTCTTGGACCTCTTGACATTTTAGCTCTACAATGGATGACTTCCTCAGATAAACCGTATATAATCCCTACATCGGATTGCTTGGGTTTGTGGAGGAATTTCAGTGGTCTCTGTTACTCTGGAGATCAGTCTGGATGATGACAGAGCAGGTGATCAGAACGGTATCAAATCTATGAATATTAATAGCTTCATTTCTAGTGCACTCCAAATTGAGGCTATCCCTTCAGCCGTATTCTCCCCTTCTTTTGCATCCACCCGGGGAGCTGAGCCTGGCAAGACTCTCGAGAAAGCGGTACGCGCTAAGCGTGATTCGAAGACAATCGTAATGCACACATTAACTTGTACGAGGGAAGGTTGCAAACAAAAATGTGTTCTGTGTGTTCTGACTCAGAACGCTCGATTTATAATAATGACTTACTCTAATGAAGCATTTCACTGTGTTGATAACACTCAAATTACTGAAACTGGAAACAAAGAGAAGTCACAGCACATGAAATGTTTCTGCTTCACCAGGAAGTGTTTGGGGACTGTGGATAGCCTGGAAGTAAGTAGTGCCACAAAGATGCAACTGAAATACTTGATGTACATTAGAAGGTTGTAGCTGCAAGTTGCTATTAAGTTGCTGTACCCTTCTGAAACAAGTTGGCTGTCCTAAATTGTACTTCAGTGTTTCTAGGAAGAATTCATTTGGAATCTGCATTGACATTAAGAATTTTAACTCAGTTTGAGGTTTGCTGTGGTCTCTAATCCATTCTGTCTGCATGTTCTTGACAGTATCGGACTTGTGAGAAACGTGTGTTTAGTTTTTGGTGAAGAATCAGACAGAATACACAGAATCTGCAAATACACAGGAGATTATGTAGATAGTTAAAATAGATTTTTCTTTTTTGTAGTGGTGAATACTGCTATTTTGAGTATTTTTGCGACCATTCTACATATGACTTTATATCCCATATCCTCAAGCTTGTTGTTTTCATCAAAGTCACTATTTTACTCTCTGTATCTCAGCTCGTGTCAATTAGAGCTCCAAAACACGTGCCCTTGACTTGCTAACTTGTGCTCACGCTCTTTGTGCTGCTCCCTGTGCAGTTTACAGCCCTGCTGCATGTGTGGAGTGTTTCACCTCTAGCAGGTTTAACATGGCTGGCTGCTTTTTGTATGTAGTGGTCCTCTTTTTCATATTTGTTCTTAAAATACGTTATTTCTTACTAGCATTCCTTAACTTGCTGATTCCACGCTTGTATTTATTCATATAACAAATTTGTTTGAAAAAAGATTTTTGAAATCTAATGTAGCTGTGGTCTAACAACACTGGTATAATTCAAAGTGATTGTTCTCCAAAACATATGAATCATCTTACTAGTCTAAAAATTGATCTGACATGAATTTTTTTCTTTTTTTGTCTGCAAGAATTTAAACTGTCCGTGAAATAAAAATTCTGAAATGTCTGTTTTACAATTTCTAAATGAATCTATCAAAATCTTTGCAATAAAACATACACTTTAGGAGATTTGTTTCAGTATTGCTTCACTTTATTCCATTGTTTGACTTTTTTTTTAAATGTCATATTCTGGCTAAATTGAGTAGTCAACAGGATAATGTGTTTTGATTATATTCCATCAACAAATTTCAACAAAAAGAGTACTTTTCATTGAAAGTTTTAGATTTTGTGTAATCAGCATTTTCTAGCAGAGGGCTAACCATCAGAAAGTTTTAAATCATTCCAAGGACTGAAAATTTAGCCCAGTATTTTCACCATACAAAGAATGAAAGCAAAGCTTTTCAGAGTAGGGTATTTGGTTGCACAGAGTGGACAAGTGAGACATTAGATGTTGGAAAGGGGAAATTAATTGCTGAGTTAATTCATGGCTTATTCTCCGCTGTATCATCATATGTTCTTTTTACAGTATCTAACATATTTAACACAATTCTATTTTTTTACATTCTCACATTTTCAACTTGCAGTCCTCGTTGGGGTGTGTACAAATATACAAACCTCAGCATGCCAGAAAAGTCAGGGTAGTGAGAATGAAATAGAAGATGACCAGTGCAGAACTTGAGAAAGAGCTACCGCCTTTCGAAGTCAGAGCTTTGCCTGAAGAGGAAATCCTGGGGAAAGGACGCGAATAGGCTCCATGGAGTGAAGAGGCTGAGTTCATATAGTCTCCATCAAAATGCACGCTGAGTATTGTCAGAAGAGTTCACGGACTCTGACGTAGATCAGGTGGTTACAATGAAGTGTCAGCAGAACATAGGAGCTATCAGATGTCTTGAACGTATCATGTTCTAATACATGAAAGCATTCAGTTCCTCCTAGAGAATTACACGTTCGTAATTTAACACAATCTGTAGGCAGAACTCCAGAGAAAAGGCAAAGAAGATTCTGTTGACAAAACTGAGTTGCATTTGGTAGCTTGAGACAATCTGAATTTGTGAGGCTGGTGCTCTATAGCAGCGGTTGTCACTATGAGCCCTAGAATTTGTGTGAGACTTAGTTCTGATGATTTTGAAATGTACAGATTTTTTTTTTTATGGAGAAAGCAGGTTTAAGAACGGAAAGACAACATGAACTACTAACATCAGCAAGATTCTCACTGCAGGCTCAGAAAGAGCAGTTATGATTGCAATAAAATCATAAACATACAGCATTTGTACTGCTCGTATAATCTAGTAAAAGTAGCAAAAGGTAAATGTCAGTTTTTTAATGTCGTCATCAGTTGGTCTGTATTATAGGCAATACGCATACTTAATCATAAACAATGCTCACATGTGGATTATAATTTGCTCTCCTTAGCAAAGCAAGAATATATTTCAAATATTAAAATGAAATTACATTCATTCCTAAAATTCCCACCAACTGCCCATGTGTATCAGTTAAGAATATGTGGAACAATTTTTCCTATACTATTTCTGTAGAAACTATGGTGGTTTGAAATTTATTTGTCTATCATTAGTTGTTTGTCAGGTGTCATTTTTGCCTTATTTGCCTCCAAAGCCAACCAGAATCAGTTTGAAAAGGATACTCGAGCACTTAGCCATACCATTAATTTTCATGGAAAAAGGCACTTTGAGGGGAAAAAATAAAAGGTACAGCTTCAAGGTAACAGCAAGACATCAATTTTCTGTGTTTGAAATTAACATAATGTTTTACATAATGATCCTCTCCGCTGATCATTAAAATAACAGTTACCTCGGCAACTGGAACAGTCTGCAAATGTTATCTAGTGGTACATAACACTTTCTAAAAATACATACAACAAATAAGGTATGAAGCATTATCATTTGGGAAAAAATATATTTTTCAATAAAAATACCTTCTGGTCTAGAAGATATTTTTGAGAAATTTTCAGTTGAATGCAACTTTGGTTTTAATCAAAACTGGTTTTGTTCGCTCGAAACCTGAAGACCCGATGTTGTTTCATTTCCTGACAATGGAAAACAGTAGTTGCTTTTCAATTACAACTTGCATTTTTCGTCAAGTGTTTCAATGACAAATTTTCAGGAAATAAAATGTATTTCTAAAGCAAAGGTTGCATGCTTAAAAAGCTGCTGGAAAATATGGCACACCAAATAATTGACTGATTAATTCGATCTAGAGAGCTTACTGCTTTAGATGTATCCGCTGTCATTGAAGCCCTCTTGTTCTCATCTTGTCGGTACCCTTGTGAGCCTAACGTGAATAAATGAGATCTAATGGGAATGAAATGAACAGGCATTGACACCCTTCACCTTTTTCTTTTTCAAGCAAAACTCAGTTAACTGTGTTCACAGATGGTTTTGGCTGTCTTAAAATGACTTTTTATGTATAAACGATTTACTGAAAAATTTTGGCAGGACCTAGTTACCAGCACATCCCCCATTAGAGAAGAAGATTGCTCCCAGCTGGGTGAGATGGTTCGCATCCTACAAGTTCTCTTTCATTCTTCCTGGGTGCTGTAGCAGCTGTGTTCTTGAAACACACTCTTCCCTCCGCCTTTGCCACTTGCTGCCTGTCCTTCTATCTGCTGGGATTGTACTAACGAATGTTCCCCAATTTTGTAGGATTCACTATAATTTCCTAGTGAAGTAGTGTTAAAACTGCCTTAGAATTCAGCTTCATTTAAAAGCGTAAATTCAAATTTGTGGTCGTATGTTTTACTACTGAATTTGCCCATGTAATTTGACTAACATCTACAATCTTTTACAGTTAATACCATAAAAGATATCAAAGATACTGATCTTTTTTGTCCTCTTTAAAGGTACAACTTTGTGTGGACCCTCATCAAGGTTTATGAAGTGAACTGAAATACTTTTTCAGTATATTTTGAAAGCTGCTGACATAGATGTAATTTCAGTGTAAAGGTGTCTGAAGACTGGTAGGAAATTGGTAATTCTGGAAGTATTTGAGCATTTTTCCATCACCCAGGTTTTATTTAAACACTTCTTATTTTGCCGCTGAAGATCTGTTGACAAGATCTCTCCGAGACAGGGTCTGGGTACAGGTAAGTGGTCCTTCAATAGAGTATTGCTCCAGTAGAGATAATGGGATCTTTGCTGTTGGAAGCAGGAGTGGACCCATTCTTTACAAATCAGTTTGCAAGTCAACAGCAAATAATCTCATATTAGAATTTATTTTCATTAGAAAATACAGAACAGTAATGGCCAGGATGTGATTTTTTTTTTCATTTAGGACACTGACAGCAGTAGACTGAAAGTACTTCTGCGTATTTCTTACAGGTTCCAGTGTCAACCACCATCCTTGTATTCAATTAGGACTGTTTTTAGGGGTAGGCAACCTTAAAAGGTTTGAGCCAAGGCCTTTCCTCAGATTTTGGTTGTCCGTAGTTGCTATTGTAGTGTTGCTTCCCAGATCCCCAGGCCAAGCCAATGCTGTGCTACAACTGCATGTCAGGATGACATCCAAGCACATATCTTTCCCTTCTTTTACCCTTATTTCCAGAGGAAACCTGGGTGTATGAAGTGGGATACCACTGCAAGGTATTCTTTTTGTCCCCTGAACTGGAGAATGGGTGGAGTACGATCTAAGCCCTTCCCAGACCATGCTTGCCTTGCAACACAGGCATAATTTTCCTGATGTGTCTGAAGAGGGATTCACCACTCTAAAGGCATCCATATAATTCTCCCTGAGCAAAGGAGAGGTTGGGACATGGGTCTGCGTCTTAAAATCAGAGCCTTGCACTAAAAGGTTTAAAGCCAATAATAAAAGGTTTTAATTACATCATCAAATTTTATAACCATTCCTAAGACCTTTATCCTCTCTGACATCTAATGAGAGAGTGCATGCTGTCTGGGGCTGTGATTAGCTCACAAAAAGGAGAGATTAGAGTATTAGCCATTACTGAGCAGATGGATTATTACACAGGATCTTAAGCCAAGAAATAAATATTCTCAGTAAGTCACATTTGGAAGATACAAAATATTTAAATAAAGCTTTAAATACCTGTGGAGATTAACCAGGATCTAACGTTACGGTGTGACAACATACATACCAGATGATGGAATGAAGAATGTGTAAGGCTTTCACATCTCTTCTCTGTTTAACAAACCTCACTCGGTCACGGTGGGTATTTCTAGTCAAGAGACTATGGGCCGTAGGAATCCTCTGCATGAATATTGAGACTGCAGTCAGGTGACTCATCTACCCATTGCTGGTGATGTAGTATTATTCACAGTTTGTTTTCTATATTTATTGGTGCACCAGTGGTTGGTATTTTTAGGAATACAGAAATAATGAGTGCTGTAGGATTTTGTTTTGCTTGCTTTTGTAAGTTCGGATACAAAAGAGCTGGAAATGTTGATCAAGCAATTTACAGAGGTGGAAAAATGACAGGCTTAGTTTGAATAACTAGCTCTTTACTTCACTAGGAAATTGTAAGTATTTAAATCTATATCTTTATGAAAATGCCAACTACAAATTGTTGCGTTGTCTGTGTATCAAACTACTTCATAGTTTGTTGTTTGGCTGTTATTACACATTTGAGTTAGTTTGTTGGTTCCAGAACAACTTTTTGAATTGGTTTGCACTTTGACATTACATTGAAGGCAATGCTATTAGACTAGGAATATGTGCTTAGAGTCTCCAAAGAAAAGCATTTCACTCACATTTTTTGTTACAAGTAAGACACTTCACCATTTGGAGCAAGAATGAATACAGAGCCTTTTAGAGAGAGGGAGGAATTGAGGAGAGCTATAGTCTCTCTCAGTAGGTGGTAGGATAGGATGAAAAGGAGCTTCTTGCCTCTGGAAAAAAATCTTAAAATGACTCGAAGTGTGGTATTATTAAGGTATGTCATTTGTCTACCATTTCATTGATTTCTGTACGTAATGTTTGCAGCTTCTAAACTTCTTCCCTGCAAACTCTGCCTGGAAGTGGATAAAGTCTCCATCTACTTGTAATATTTTCATGTCAAAATGCGCGTAATGTTTACACCTCTACTGATACCTGTGCAAACTCATGAGTGCTAAACTATATTACAAGGAGTTCAATAACTTAACGCCAAGCCCACATCAACTAAATTAAACAGTATTCCTGTGCCTGGATGAGTCAGAGAGCAAAGAATTCTGAAAATCCTGGGGCAGGAGCCGCAGCCGTAACATCACCGATTACAGTCAGAACTACGGATGTGGGGACCACCTTTTACTGGAATCACATATACATGAGCAGAAAAATAGATTGCGGCATATAAATGGCATACAAATCTCAGGTTGTAAGACTCCAGTGCTGTAAGTTCACTCTACAGATTTTTTCTTCTTTCGCTGATCTTGTCTGTTTTGTTTTCTCATTTTTCTCTTTCATTGTGCCTTCTTCCAAACGCATGTCCTGGTTCCTGTTTTCCCTGTTTTCCTTCTGCTTGCTGTGGCGGTCTTTCCTTGCAGTCTTTGGCAGGTCTGTTATGAAATGTACACAATGCCCTGCTTGTCCTCCAGCAGCTCTTCTTCCCCAGCTGTCTTGAGAGGTATCCATTAGTCACAAGGAAATTGCTCAGGTGGATGACTTTTTTATTTTTCCAGGAATAGCTAGGTTTCTCATATTCAAAAGTACTGTTTGGGTGTATCAAATAGAAATTACACATTATAGGTATAACCTCTGAAGGCTTCTAACCAGGTAATGCCCACACATGTACAGCTCCTATTGCTTACATGATTATAATTTATTTGTGTAATATGAACTTTGTCTACACTTTAAACATGATTTGTAATATGTATCATGGGTGCTCAACATCTAATTAACAGAAGAGATTAAAGAAATAGCGCTGAAATTGTCTCATCATTCCATATCTGAAAGTAATGCAAAAACCTAATGACTCTTTAATAGCTGGGCTAAGGCTTTTAATCCTTCATAGAGTTCTTGCTGTGACTGTTTTTCTAGCACTGACCTAGTTGTACATGCTTTGGAGAAATCCTGGGACTAAAGCACTCTTCATATTAATCTGAAGGTGTCTCTTGCAGATTTTAAATAAAAAAAAAAAAGTTAAAAATGTCAAGACCGGGCAACAGAGCTACTACAAGCTGAAGCTGGGCTGACACACGTAGAGGAAAATCCTGCCGGGTTAAAAATAGAAACTTGTTCCACACATGGATTAACTTTATATCTAATCCACTCATGTTCTGCCACATGGCACACTACCTACACACACAAACTGTGTGAGAGTGAGGAGGACAGAGGTATGAATTTACATTAGACACTACTTCCTTCCCATCAATTTTCATAGTTCTGAACCGAAACAAATTTGGAAGGAATGTGCAAACGTTTTTCAAATGCAGAATAACAGTCAGTTATCTGCACACTAATAATTATGGAGATACCAATCCATCAAACTAAAAACTGTCCATGGTTCAGACCAGTGATCACTGTGAGGCAGTTAATTCACTCTCCAGAATTATCTCTGCTGACCTCAGTACGCAGTGTATTATGCTGAACAACTTGTAAAGTCTAAGTGTTTCCAGTGTTATAGATTTACATACCTGGTTTGTCTCTAAAATAACTTACACATCTACCATTCATGATAGACGAACTCATTTGGGAGTCTTCTGACATGTGCTTCTCACTGTATATGTACTTTCAGTATTGAAACTTCATTGAAAATTGTAGAACTTGCAATAAATGTTAAGAAGCTTGATTAACTCAACAGGGGACAGATCCTTCAGAGGCATTGTCTATTGAGTTAGGGTAAGGTAAATGCAACATTAGGCACTCTTGTGCAAACAGCTATCTAGTCTTGCTCTTCTAAGCAAACTGCAGCCGAAATCCAATCATTAGTATTGTACTTGAGGTGAAGTCGCCTTCTGACAATTTTCCTTTTACAACTTCATTATGGTTAAAGAGATAAAGTGTTACTTCAAGCCACTACTATGGTTTGTTTGTTGTTTTTTAATTACCGCTACCATAGACTCGCATTCGGCATTGGCTACATGCAGCAGGGGGAGAGAGAGAAAAAAGTAGCTGTCAGTAGCATTTGCCTTTCCTCATTCCAGCGCAGCCAGACCATAAATGGATCATTAGTGAAAGAGAGAATAACCTGAAGCTATTGTAGAAAACATTTGTCTGCAGCATCCCTGGAAGCAAGGGAGTCAACCAAACATTGGGAATTGTACCTCTGCCTGCTGTTGTTCTGGACAGCTGCTAGGTGAGACCTTGAAGATGGGGAGAGATGCAGAGCTATGTGCTGTTCACGGGTCCTTCTCTGCCAGGGTTTTGCCAATAAAGACTGCTTTAAACCTACAGTGATTTATGACAGGTAGGGTGACTTTACAGTTTTGCAGCGCTTGTGAGAGGTCAAACTCCAGCCTAAATTAGAGTCAGCATTTCATAAAATACAATATATAACAAGCACCCTGAAAACATTAAATTCAAAAGTTTTTTTCTTTTCCTTGTAGCATTTTGCAGGAGTGTTGCATCATTCCTCTTACCCTCCTTATGGTTTATGTGTTTTTAAAAAAGGAGCAGTGTATCTAATTATTTGCTTAATGGAAATTGTACATACAAAAGCTAGAACTGATTACATACAACAGCTAAAAGTGATGACATTGACATTGCAAACAAATGTAAGATGCAAGACATCTGGTAAGCTAAATATTAGTCTTACAATTAGACAGTTGCTAGCTTCATTTTAATTATGATGTTAATGAAACCATGGAATTCATAAAAATTTAAAAGCAAGTTCTAATTTTCCTTTTCAAAAATCATCTAGAATCGGGTAAATGAAGTTGTCTTTGAACAAGCAGTATGCCAAAATCTGTCCTCCACAAATCATTGAAATTACTCCAGATCCTGAAAGAAAATATACGAGTGTTTTATATTCTTTTTTTATAGTGGAATATAAATGTTATGATAAAACTTTAAACAGACATTCTTTTTATCTTCAATTTTTAAAAATGACCTGTCTACTTTAACATTTTGCCCAAGGCTTTAACTACCTGCAAAGATACCAGCTCCAGCAGCTGCTGATGCAAAACCAGTTGCAGGACAGGGAATTTATTTGCTTGTCCCCATAATTTAGGAATTTACTGGAGCTGTAGATCCTTTTTATCCATCACATAAGAAAGAAGGACAGAAGCCAGTCCTTTTCCCTTAACTATTTTTCAAGGTACTGTATTCTAGTATAAAGCTATGCTTTTAAATTTACAGAAAATTAAATATTCAGAAAAGTAGGTTTGCCATTCACTCTAAGGAAATGTGTTGACTGGGATTTCTCTCATCTATCATAAGTGCCTGTGCACAGTGTTTATAAAAATTGCCTCTGAAGGTGCCTGTTTCTTTCCATTGATTATAAAGCGTACCAAAGACAACTAGTTGTTTTTTTGACACCTGAATTAAGAGAGATAGTTTGATTAGTCAGGACTTAATCATGGTTTATTTCAAGAACATGAGCGTATCTGCTGTTTGTTAGCAAGATTAACATAAGCTGAATACATTCTGGTCTTAAAACAGGAGATTTTTTAAGGCAAGGCAAGTGTTAGCCCAGTGTTACTTGCCTGTGTTATTAAAAGAAGTATAAATGAAAAGCATTTATTTCTTCTTTAAATGTTGACAATTCTCAAATTAGTGAGACAACAGACATTTAATAGAAACAATTAATATTGTAAATACTAATTTTATCAGAGTCAAACAATTTAAACTTTACAGAATTTAATTATACCTAGTGCCAGCCACCAGTGTAACATCAGGGGGAATTCAGACATAACTGCAAGGAGAAGAAAAGGAGAAGTGTATATTTTTAAACAATAAGGATGGAGACGTGCAAAAATTGTATTATGTTATCAAAGGTCTTCTTAGTTATGTTTCATAAATGATATACTTTACATTTATTGAAGATGCAAACGCATATTTAGGTCCTGATCATTCAGATACTTGGCCATACCGTTAAGCTTAGCTTGTTGGTTGATCCCACTGGAAGGCAAGTCTTAAACCTAGTTAAGTGTGTGCTAAATGGATCTCTTAGACTCTCTGCAGAAGAAATGCCTTTTTTATTACTTATCTGTACATGGTTTAGTACAAGAGAGACACCGATCCCCTGGCAGAGTGCCTACGTATTGCTGCAGTCCAAATACATGAAGCTGCCCGACATGTTCGGCTTAATGGGTGATGCAGCACACGGAGGACAGGCTGGCTCTGCACGCCGCAGCTTAGCGCTGTTGCACAGCATGGTCTCCCCTGTGTCAGCAGGCGCTTGCCCTGGCCTCACACAAGCTGACCCACATCCCCACTGTATGATCAACTGCAGGGCCATTATATGACCCAACATTGCCCCCCTAAAAAAAGCTGACAGGGCTGTAGAGGTGGTAAAGTGAGCTGGGAGGCACACTATGTGTGCTGGCAGCTCGGAGTCAGCCAGCAGAGGTTTTGTTGGCCAGCTGAAGGAAACAATAACAAATCTGGGGTTGTTTGGACATCAAAACGCATCATCTAATATAATGATAGAAGATACATTATTGTATACATTATATATAAAGCAGGTTTTGTTGTAGTTTTTGTGAATTCCTTGATTTAAGTACAATAGTTATTCATAAGGAGTAACAGTAGTTTAATTTCCAGGAAATGGAATTCAGTGGATGAGAAATTCAGCTCAGTTTTCTAAGATGAAGTCTTTGTTGGTCTCTGACTTAACTTGTCATAGGAACTGGGGAATCTTCATCTGTATAAAGCATTAAAAGACAAATCGACACAGCATTGGAAGGTGGAAGATGAATTATTACAGAGTAGAGAGGGACTCCTAATTTGTCAGTGATACTTTTCCTGTTCCTAAGTTCTAGAATAAAAATACTAAGCCTATTGCTATAGGAGGAAAAAAAAATCTCCAAATGGGCTCTGGCAGTGAGGAGATTAACATATATTTCCTAATCAGCCATAGCAGCATTCTTCTAAACAGCATGAGAAAAGGTAGCAGGTTACCAGGGACTGGTAAAAAATGATGATGAGTCTCACTTAAAGCAGCCAGTTCTTTTCCTTTCCTTTCCTTTGAGGGGAAGAATTTCAGGGGAAAAAAAAAATTGTTTCTATAGTAAAATGCTTTATTTTCCTCCATGAGATTTAGTGCAAGTGATCTAAATTTAGAACTTTGAATTGGCTTTGCTGAAGCAAGCTTCATTTTTGCTCTGGACTAGAGCTGAAGTGTTAATGAGTACATTGTAAATTGTCAGGACATGAACGACTATTAATTTCTTGATTTAGAGCAAAACACACGTACCAGATGCTGAGATTGTATCTAGGCTGGGTCTGTTGGATATTAACTGCCAGATTACGAATTCAAACTCTGAAAGTTTTGTAAGAAAATTGTGTTTTAACATTCTGCAACAGAAACAGAGTTGAGTTTTAAATGGCAGGTTTTAAAATAATGCATGAGTCAAAAGGATGGAAATTACAGATAGATATACATTTAGCTTTAAGGAAAAATTAGAAAGTTAGTCCAGTAATACAGCAGATGAATCATAGTTGACTGGTCCTTCAATTTGTGATGCTATGCACGTGTTTAGCAGTAAACCTACTTACTGACTGAAGTTATGATGATATGAATAATGGTGACTGTTACGGCATAGTCCCAAACCCATTCTTCCACAACCAGGGCAAACAGCAGACCACAAATGAAGAAAGTTGTTTCCAGTGATATCACAAGAACTGTAAATGAAAATAGGATACTTACGCCAAACACAGTTTTAAAAGGCTTTTTTCTTATATTCAAAGTAATAGTGATAGGAAGTTAAAATGGCTGAGACAGTTGTGCAAATTATGTTTTACAAGATCAAATATTATGCCAATATTTTAATTATAAAGTTCATTTCTAATTTTGACACAGACATCTGCATGAGTTGTCCTGATTTGCCTATAGACTTTAAAATGTTACATATTTTATGGAAAAACATGAGGATTAACAGGATTATGGCCAGTTCATATAGCCTGGAGGAGAGATGGTGTGGAAATTTTACTCAGGGACCATCCACACTCTTTGCATTCGGCACCAGACAGATTTGATTGATACTGACATTGATCAAATTTTTCTCCTCCAAACCAGAACTGTGTCATTAAGATGTTATGTCTAGTAAGAAACTTCATAGCTTTCTCCCTGTGCAGTTTATTGCATCAAATACATATGTATAAAACAAAAGTGTATGTGTATATATATGTGTGTGCATGTATCTCTCTTATGTGTGTGTGTATAGATAGACATCAGAACAATTTAAAGAAAAGACATGCAAAGGGAGATAGAGCAGAGAGCCTACAAGGTGAGCAGAGGCCATCCATGCGTATGGATCTCACGGTACGTACAACCAGGAGGAGCCTGGCTTTTCTCAGTGCTGATAGCAAGGCTGACACAGCTACCATGCAGTCACCGAGCCTGACATTCAGCAGCTAGCTCTGTGCTGTGTTAAACCGTGAATGGGGATTACCAGCAAAGTGACAAAACTAAACTAGGCTGCCCAAAGAAGCTATTAAAGTTATCTGATCAAGAAAATGCCTCCTCTTGGTGACTAAGTGGTGCATTTCTGTTCCCTGGCGCTTTCTCTGGAGTGTGCTGGGCCATGCTGTGCCACCAGCCCATGCTGTCCACCTCCCCCGGCACGGGCACAGCTCTGCGAAAATCATGGCGTGGGCAAGCCGTGATGCTCCCATGGGCAGGAGAGCAGTCCGGAGGGCACGGAGCCGCCGCGCTGGGAAGGGTGAGGAGCCGCATCGCGGCCTCTGGTGTGATGTGTTCTTCAACGCAGCAATGGAGTGGTGCACAGTTGTCAGCGTGCTTACTTGCTGCTGCGGGTAATGGGATCAAAAAGAACCATGTTGAGGGCAAAGTTTGGTTTTATGCTTGGTGGCTACCTGGGATAGCAGGGGGATGAATGGAAAATGCGTCGTGTCTCTTCTAGCTGTCCTGAGGTACCATACAACGGGCCATAACTGTGCATCTGTAATTCATATAATTTTCCATCTAAATGCATTTTGTTCTTTTTTTTAAGTACACAGGCATAAAAAAGTCACATTTTTAATGGAATTATTTATTTTTTTACTATTGCAGTAACATGATACCTAAGAATAATGTAGCTGAGAGTAGAAATCATTATTTTTTCACTGTATTGAATGCACACATCTGGCAGCATTTTGTGCCTTTCAATTTTATTCTTAATCTTTATAGGATCAATTAGTTCCAACTGTATTATGGATCTTTCACCCAGAAGTTTAAAAAAATGTAAAAAATAAGAAAAAGGTAACTGTAAAGCAACATGTAGTTAGGAAAACAGGAAATAACACTTCAGAAAATTTAATGTTTGACAATATGTTTTTGGTTTTTTAGTTTATTATATTTCATAATGATAGTATCCCTTTAAATTTTGCCAATAATTTTATAATTTAGAACTTACGCTTGGTGTAGACAGACGCTCTGTAAACTTTTTTACAAGACTGGGCCAGTAATGATACCTCAGTTCTGAGCTGACTTCTATTTTTATTCTGAGGTTATCTTTTAAAGACATTATTCTGTTTTTAACAGGCATGAGTGAGACTCTTGAGTAAACTAATTCACATTGGCAACGTCATTCAGAAACCTTTGTTCTGTCTCTACGTCCACAGACTTTGAACAGATCCTGTTATGTTTTGCTATTGTATGTTGTTTCATGAGGTGGACAGAAAGGAGGGTGGACTACTAACCAATTGCACGATAGAGTTGCTATCTTTGGCACAGAAACTGCATCAAACTAGCTGGTAATTTTGGGGAACAAAAACCCATATTGAGATACAGTAATTACATTAAGGCCCTGAAAAGCCATTCTAATGGAATATGATTTAATTTTCTTTTCCATTGCTGAAACAGAAATGCTCTTTTTTCATCAGAAATCAGTATTGACACTGTACAAATATCCATACATTTTTATTACTCTTTTTAACCTGATGAACTAACCAATTTACTTTTGATCTTTACTTACTTTACTGACAGATGGTGTGGTTTTCCTTTGTAAAATAGATGATAAATCTGGTAAAATTTCATATATGCATGTAATTTCTTAGGAACGACAGTTTAGGAAAAGGAATGTATTTTGAGACCTTCAGACAAAAATGCAGAAATTTGTATTAGGATATATAAAAGTATGTTTAGGGATTGAGCTACACTCAAACCCTGAAATTTTAATGCACACTGTATTCAGCCATTACCAAAGTAAGATTTCCATCGGTTGAATGTGACCTGTTATTCAGATCTGGATTCAATGTGGTTAATAAGAAACTTGCTGAAGTATGAAAATTAAATTTAACAACTTTGTGGAGGAACCTTAGGGAGAATAGATAATTGTTCTGCAATGAAAATGAAGCATCCTGCCAAAGCAGCACATTTTCTTCAGATGATGCAAGATCAGAAGAACAACTCCAGGAAAAGCCGAACAATAACTTGAATGATCAGCAGCAATACAGAAATGAGAAGTGCAGGGATGATGAATAAGCATTTAAATGCAGTGTAGTTCAAATACAGCAATCATTAGTATTACTACAACAGCTTTAAAATACTGTCCGTAAGGAAGACAAGTTTACAACCAGATCTATTTTCCTGGCTGGGAAAAGAGAGAGAAACAAACTTCAGTTACCTAAATAATATGGGTTAATCCACGAGGGATTTGTCTTAAAGTCAAAAGGTGCCAAACCATCCATCATTCTAATCCTGTGGAAACAGAAAGAATAAATTTAACCAGAGCTATTCAATAAAGCCTTAGTGATTATATGACATATTACTGGTGGTTTTAAATATTATTTCAAATGGAATACTCTGGGCTTTTAGAAGCTCTCTATGTTCCATTGCATGTTGTGGTCTTGCCTTTGCACACAGTGTCCATGATCTGCACTTTTGTTTAAGATAGGTCTATCACTATACATGCTTATCAACTTCCTGAGGGAATATAATTTGTCTTTTTTATCAATTATAAAATCTTTTTTTTCCTTTCTTAATGTCATCTTTTCTCTTACATTCACATATTTACATGGTGCAAGTGCAAGGAAGTAGATTTGAAACAACATTTTATATTAGTTTTGAGTCTCTGTTTGCTAATTTGTGCACTTGAATGGAGGTTCAGGTACAACAACTCAGGTTGGTTCAGGTCGACAATTCAACAGTTTGAAAAATGTGTTCACAGGATAACTGGGACTGGATGCCTCCAGGCTGGATGCCTCCTCTACAGGGTCATAGCTCTACCCATTATATCCAGTTGCAGTATGCCATCACATTAGACTCAAGACAAGGAAATCTTACTTGAATACTGCGAAGCACACAGATAGGACCACATAGTACACCGTGTAGAAAACTACCATGCATATCAACAGGTTCACCAGAACAACCTGCAGAAGGGGAAAAGACAGTAAAACCTAATGCCACGTTTACATTAGGTACAGAAATGTTAGAAAATAATTCCATATTTCTGTCAATCATAATGTGAAAAAAAATCAGAAAACAAAATATTTAGGCAGAATTTTTGCTGTTGCCAATTACACAAAAGTTGTTAAAGGCTCTTTGGTAGCTTTCAGCTCCTGGTATGGTTATAATGCATGGTTCTTTGTTTTTATTATATATTATTGCATACCAAATATTTATTGAATTTATAAGCATTCAGAGAATGAGAAGCACATTTCTTGACAGCTATTACACGGGAGATTTTAGCCTAGTTTTTAACTTAAAAGAAATGCCATCCTTGTAATTATGTTGAAACTGTATACAAATAAAATGTAGAAAATTGTAAAGCAGTAACTGTTAAGTTTCCCAGCCTCTAGAAAACATGTCACCCTAGTGCTTACTTCAAAGGTAAGGGTGTAGACACCTTAAATGAGTAATGAGGCTTATCTGTTTACTATTTCTCAAAGTTCAATTGTTTGTGAATTAATTCTAAATGAATTCCAACTCCAAATTGAAAAAATATGAGTTACTTAAAGCAAACACTATTTTATGATAAAATACAGTGTCCTTAAGAAAAGAGAAATGCTATATACAGAATTATACAAAGAATGTATGTTTCCTCTGATACATTGGTATCATTATTTCTTTCATTCCATTTCTGTGTTGTCATTTCTGAAGTTTCAGAAGCAATGCAGCCAGACAAAAACCTGTGAGCTTTCACCTGATGAAGTCCATAAAGTGTCTGGAGATCCTTTCAAGTGAACACATCTCTGATCACATGTCTCTGATCTTCTAAGTTTGATTCCTGAATTATGCAGACACTAGGACTGGTATTCATTCCTACAGGTATAATGTAAAATTATGTTTTGAAAGTTAATAAGTTTTGGTGATAATAGTAGTCTTCCTAATGCAAAACACACTAATTTCTGTTTTTGTGTGATGATATAATGACATTCCAGATATTTATTTGGGCTTTGATTTTTTTAAAGGGAAATATGGGACATCAGGACGAGACATCTCTATGCTTCAAAATTAAGCGCCTGCTTTGGCAATATTGTGTGCTTGTTTAAGAACAAGAAACTGAAGATGTTTACTACAGTTGGTGGAGTGGTCAGTAAAATCAGTTTTTCTTGTCTATAGACTCCAGATTATCCTCTATTTTCTCGTTCTAGCTAGTGCTTTAACATGTCATACTTCTCCTTTCCTCTTTCGTAACTTCTTGCTATCTTTCCTCTTTCAATGGCCATTTTTCTAACTCCTGAGTCTTTCTTTACTGTTTCATTTTCCTCTCTGCCTATCACCTCCATCCTGCATCTTCTGCACTTTGCTTTCCTCTGAAAATATATAGATAGAAAGCAGTCATGAGAAAGACAGTGACTGTAGAGAGAATTGCTACTGGTTTCATATTGTCTATCTTTAATATTGTGCTACATGATGCTTTACAGTGGAAGGATCTGTGGCTGCATTTTGCTTTTTGCTATTAAAGCGTTCCAGTTTTTGTTTTAAGAGTGTACTGTTGTATAAATTCTTAGTCCAAGTACAACACATGTAATGACTTAAGAACTTTCTTGCCCTTCCTCCAGTTTGGCTATCAAATATTTGAAACTAGCAATGTGTGTTTACCTGAATCCTCTGGTAAGACCTCCATAGATCCAAACTCTGATCCTTTATGCAATAATGACCCAAGCGGAACATAATTACTAGTGATTCCATTATTAAGTAAATACACTTGGACATATCAATATGGGCCATAAGCTGCACATTTTTGTGTGCCATACAAGATCCCATGCTGGATTCCCCCTAGGATAATGGAAGAGAGCTGACAGCAAGTGAGTTTGGAAGTTTCATGTTTTACAGGACTTCGTGTCCGTGTTGATCAAAATTGAATTTCAAATGGAAAAATAAAGACTAAGATGATTAAATATTAAAAATGCAGGTGTTCATTCAGAAGTAAATCCATGAAAAATGGCCCTGCATAGATGAAGTAGTAAAATACAGAGGACTGGATGCAATTTTTCAGAGTATCAGAATGGCAAGCAGAGAATATAGACTGCATATAGTGAAGCATTGTATCATGCAAAAGAAGACATTCTTTGAATCTCTTTGAATGGTGGCACCATATTTGCAATGGGAAGGAACTTTAGAAAAAATAGGTAACAACTAATAGAGGAATAGGACTCAATTCTGAAGAAAGGTGAAAGGAATCACGTGTGTGTAGTTTGGTTATAGGGACCAAAGTAGGGGAGATAATAGTTCATGACTAAATAGGAAGAAGAATTATTTGGATAACAACTAAGACTAAAGGAATGAAACAAAAAACCTGAATATATAAGATACTGTGAAGTTTAAAAATAATTTCCATTTTGCAAAGTTTGAAAGACACTTGCTCATTTTATTTGCTTGTATTCAACAATTTTTATCAAAACTAGTGATTGCATACCCTTATCATTGCTTTGGGTTTTGAGAGTAAAGTTGGATAATGTTCTTGGCAAGTGATTCAAAATGAATAAAGAAAAAAGAAAGAAAATTAATGATACAGAATATTTTTTTAAGTCCTTATTTTTGAATTAAACTCAGTTGGCAGGTAACATTGCACTAAAAAATGTAAAACATAAGCCAGCTTTAAAGTATAATTTCGATTTTGGTTTAGTTTGTTATATGCTGTTGAAAGGAGCCCTTATTCAAGAAGGCAGTGACTCTGAGGAGGGCTGTAGATGAGCATTACCTCATCCTAGCTCATTTTTATGAACTTCTCTTGCAATATTGTGACACAAAACAAGCCCTTTAGGCTTTGGATTTTAGACTGGGAGAATACGAATAGAAATAAGGAAGAAGTATTACTTCTAAACACAGCACTGGGAAGACAAAGTGGCATTCGATTTGGCACTAGCAATTTTTAAAGTAAGTTAAGAAATTAAAAAGGTGCCGAGAAGAGCCACAAAAGGGAGTTGATGGCTAGAAATGGGGGTTTTTTTATTAGGACTACAGCCCTAAAGAGGTCAATCTGTTTAGCTCTGAGGGCTGATTCGATTATGACGGATAAGTACCTTTCCAGGCAGAAAATACCAGGTACTTAAGGCTCTTTAATCTATCAGAAAAGCCACAAGAAGTAAACAGCTGCAAGTTATAGCTAGACAAATTTGAAAGATGCATGAAGGACATTTTTAACTGTAAAGGCAATTAGCCAGTGGAACAAACCGTCTTTGGAAATAATAGATCCTTCAAAGCAAAATCAGATGCCGCTCTGGATGAAGCTTCACTCAAACATCTCTAATGTTCACTTCTGGCCTTTTTTATTTGAATGGTTGTGTGGTAGATAACGTATTTACAGAACCATCTGACACTGACAGAAGTGTGGATATTGTGAGTTTAGCAAACCACTTATTTTTATACTACTGAATATTGTAAAATGCTAAATATTGAATAGTCCATCTGTCTCCCACAGTGAGAGACATCAAGGAGCTTTAGTTTCTAATGCAATAGGACATGTACAAACAGGTATTTGTCAATAACTAAATGTCCAGGTCAGTCTTACTCTTTTTTTCTTCCCCTACGTCAACCAAGGCCAAGAAAAACCTGAGATTGATTAATCTCTTCAGCCAGGTTGGTCTGAGGGCTAAATACAGCTTTTCCATTTCCGTTGTCTTTAGTCTTACTCTAAAGAAAATTGGCCAAATAACCCATTCGAACTGCTCTTTTCCACCGTGTACCCCATGGTCACTGTAACGTTAATTGACTACAATGTCATGTGCAAGTTTGGCAGCTGTGCCACCTTCTACCCCACTGAAAGAATGTCTACACATTAGAAGTTTAGTCTTCTGCACATTTTTGGTGGGAATCATTTTCATTCCATTGCTCTGAGCAGATGCTAGTTTCTTGTAATTCTCCTTTATCTGCTGCCGCTCCTCTAGCAACTGCCTCCTTGAAGCCTTATCTGCTCTAGATGTAGATTCATATGGTAATAAAAGTGGTGAGAGAGGACTGAGGTGAAAATCACAGAGCCGAAGGACGGCTGTGAGCCGATGACCTGTTGACCTCTAATGACAGTAAGTGAATTCCTAGCCTCACTTGAAGTCAGCAACAAACTTTCATTGGCGTCAAAGGCCCAGGATTTTTCTCTTTGTATCCAGAATACTCTTAGTTCCTGTCTTAGGGATGTAGTGATGTATTAGGTATAGTATGCTTTGCTCAGCCGAGTAAGCTAAGGAATTGTATGCAGCTTGGTACTAAGAATATATTCTTAAAAGAATAACATGAAAATGAAAATCCTTTGAAAATTTTCCAGTTTTATAATATCCTTCTTCATTTTTTATTTGAACTTTCCACTGAAATTTAAACATATATTTTTAAAATCTCAGAATACTGTTTATTTTCAAACTATTTTTCTCAGTTTCTAGCACCTGAAATAATTCAAAGCGAAAAAGACAAGTTAAAAACCACAGGGTCATTTATTATATGTTAAAACAACTTAAAGAAGGAATTTTAGAAACACACTGGTGTCATTACACGTAGGATTTTATTAGACGCTTCCAATAATTATATGTTATAAATGGAGCTACATCACATACTTTGAAATCCTTTTTATAAGATGTAATTTGCAGTACTTTCCATCAACACTATAGTATAAGGTGTCCTTTTTGTTTCAGTTTTCAGGAAGAGAACATTGAAGAACACTCTTACTATAAGAATAAAAGCAACTGCATTTTCAAGCCCCGCAGTAGCTGTCTAATTCTCTAAATACTATTTGGTGACATACAACACTATACAAACTCAATTCCCTTTACCTTGGTTTCAGCAGTTTTGACCTTGAGAGCCATGGACACATGATGTGGGAAAGGAAGTGCTGTTCTTATATTCCATATGCCAATATCAACAGGAAGAAGCAGCTGTTTTTCATCCAAAAAAACATTCTTATAGGTGAGCATAGGACAGAGTGAGGCAAGCTGATTGGATTAAACTGAATTGAGACAGAAACCATCTGCGAGCGAACTGTAAGCCGCTGAAGAGCAAAGAGAAAATCCTACCAGCTCATTTAATGTCATACTTTTGTACCTAGAGTCAGCCAAAGCATATCTAGAATATAACTTGGCTATTTAGAGATATCATTATTAATATTATTTTCTGACTTCTATTTGCTTTTTTCGGCATTTATTTGATCACAGTTCCTTGGGGATATTATACCTTCCTACTTTTAATTAGTTTTACAATTTTTAACATTAATTCTATTGACAAGATGTGGAGTGGTACATTCTTCACAATGCTCTTTACTAACATTTTTCTTCTGACTATCACTTTATTACATCAAGTATAATTCACATTGCATTAGGTATAATTAGGTTAAGAAACACCAGACTTACTTTATGACTCTTCTCCTTTTCCTGAACAAAATTTTGTTCCTTCAGCAGAATGAAGTTTAGTGTACTTTAGAGCAGATCCAGCTCCTACTGAGCAGTTCCTTAATGGATTTGTATTTGGCTTTTTACAGACATATTATGATTCAGTATGTTGTGTTATTTGAAAAAAGGAGATCATATGAGGGATCACTTCTGAAATTGAACACACTCAAACTTTTTTCATATTTGCTATCACTAACATAATATGTGCAAGTTTCATTAGGGTTTTTTATGCCTTTTTAAACATACAAAATAAATATTGTCTGTTTTAAAATACACTCTGCACTCAGCAAACAAGAGCTTTCACTCATGGATTCGATAGCTCCAGGTTGTGAATACTGTCAGGGAAATTACTGGTAGTATTGTGTGAAATTCTTTCCTGTGCAAATTGCTAGCACAAAAATCTGTACATCAGTTAAGTTCTATTTTGAGAGCTGAATTGATGTCAAAGGAATAGTCTGAAGCAAAATAAAAGAACAAAATTAATTTACTTAAACGGTTGCAATAGTCAAGAGAGGCAAATTAATGAAGAAATATTGGCTTTGGTAATTAAAAAATATTTGAAAAGGAACAAAAGGTTTCATTCAAAGAGCATTCTGTCTACCCCAAAGTATCAGCTGAAAACAGCCATGACCTAAAATTAATTCACATAAAAGTCTGCAGTAACTCTAAGTAGCAAGATAATTGAAAGATTAATGGATTGCATTAATCTAAGACCATTATTAAACATAACAAGAGTACACGTTCACTGACTGACTTCTTCACAAAGAGTCAATTTAACCAGACAAAGATTAAAGACAGAATGAAAGTCACCGAGTTTGACTGAAATGTAGTGGAAGATGTAGGCATGGATTTGTTATTTGTTGGGGAGACTAAGAGGTTCCTCCCATTCCTATTGCACAGCTGAGAACTTTAAATGTTCTAAGAGAAAGGAAAATATTTCTGTTACATCCTTGCTTCAAGATTGGGAGCACCAGAATTGTGGTAAACCAGTACAGGAACAAATCAAAATTGGGAGTTGCAGAATCTGTGTGACCCAAAATACTGACTAAGTCACTCAACAGTGAATATCAATGGAAGAGATCTTGTGTTGCTGTTAGCAAAATACCAAGGTAATGGAATAACCACTTTTTGTGTTATTTTCTTCAAATTCTTTTTTACTGGGTCAACTATAGCAAATATGACAAGTCCTGTTCAGCAGAGGGAGACAGAAGACAAATTTGAATAGAGGTTAAAATAAATTATCTATTTGGGTTTCAACAAGCCCTGCTTTTTGATACAGACTGTTTTCTGAAACATTACACTACAGATTTTTATTAAGGCTATGAGAGAAAATAGTACTCCATTACTTTTGAACCCCTGGAATATGTGCCTGTTTGCCTTACGGAAACACCCAGGAAATAGTTACTTTGGTAGGATATCGATACCTTACCCTCATGTGTTTGTGAATAGTTGATAAATACTGTTATTTGGCATTCAGCTGTACCTCTGCACTTTCTTTGTAGTGATATGTAATGGATGATATTTAAGAGACAGTGACAAAAGCATAAGTGCAGTTGCAGAATGGAGAATAATTAAAGATACCTTTTGAGAGTCAAATTAAGGATACTTCTATAGGGCAGTATCTCTTTCAAGAAACTGATAATAGCACTAAATACTACCCAGGAAATACCTAGTTCCTATTACCTACCTGGACAAAACCAAAAAGTAAATTTGTAGTAATGAGCTGTGAGAAGATATTTATAAAAGCTCCCTGTGAAGTTTTGCTGCCTAAGCTTATTACTTATGGGTTTTTTTAGAATGTTCCCATTTAAGCCCATAATTTGTGAAGCTGTTGAATAGCATTGCAATAGTAATTAACAAAAAATTGAAGAGCTATAACATAGAGCAACACTATATGAATTTCCCTCATGGAAGTTAACAGGTGATTTGTGTTGCTGTTATGCTGATTGTTTGCTCTGCAGCACACTGTGCCTGAAGAAGTGGTGCTAGACCCAGAATCACATTTCTTAGGTGATTCCAAAATCAAAAAAAAGTCTTAACATCGAGGAAATTACTTAACCCCCAAGGTATGTTGATTCATTATCCTGGAATCTGTAAGAAAACAGAAAGCTCAACCAAATCTATGCTATCTGGGTTGTGTGGTGAGAAATTCTTAATTAACTGAAGGATGATGACATCAAAACATGTGTACTCTGTCTCCATCTGCTGATAGGGAGGAACTATACTTACATGGTTTATGAGGATAGAAGCACTTGGAAAATAAATAGTGGCCACTATTTTGTTCTTTTACTGCGGTGACTGGAAGACTTTGTCAATGTAGTGAAGAGAACTTGATGAAAATGCATTTTTAAAAGAAAAAAGCACTAAAATTTATTGACTTACAATGTGTTACAATTTTAGCCAATATAGTTTAATTATGTCCTATGAAGGACAGGCCACACAGTGTGGTGTCAATTTTATATGCATTGTACAGCCTTAATATGACAGTTTGGCTCCCATATGGAAGTAGCTAGAATTGTGTGAGGTCTAGGCTCTACCTCCATAAGGATTAAAGAAATTAGGTTCTTTCCTTCTTTAACCTTGGTTGCAGATGGATAAATTTTGAGGGATGGGAAATCTGAGAATTAAGTGGAAGCAGGAATGTGCTTTGAATGTATCAGTCTATTATTAGTTCCAAAATTTGTTGGATTGCTTTGAACAATGCCTTCATTCCTGGTAATATCATGTAAAAGAGCTTTCAATATAGTTGATTAAAGAAGAGGTGAATTTTAGAGACTTTCAGCTCCTGAAATGTTGTCTCCTTGAATTTCAGTGTAAAAGCTCATGAAAACTAGTGTTCATAGTACTAAAAGGATTCAACTAAAAAAACTGGTATAATTCTTTCTGACTTGCAGACTGCAAATGAACTGGATTCTTTCAGAGATAATTAACTCCAATGAGCTACTTGTATCTATGGAGCTGGCTTAATTAATAGCAAAAATAGAAAACAACATCTTTTGTTTTGTTAACTGACACTGTTGGCTTTGTGAACCAGTTCAATATAAAGCTTGCAAGTACTGGCAAAGGAACCAATTTAGTAGGCTTTATTTATTCAAACTAGAAATTAATTTTATTGTTTGTGAATGGTGTAGGATTGATAGAACTTAAAATGAAGTCTTCTGTTTATCCAGAGAGAAGATATAACACAATTGCAGCAATGTAAACTTTCCATCCTGGCCCCACTGTATGTCTAAGAACAAAGTTTAATTGTCTATATTTAAAAAAAAATCAATATTTGGCCTTCTACTGAGAAGCTTAATATGCTGATTACCACAAGCCTACATTTTGAAGATATTGTGGCTTCTCCACTAGTGTTAGCGGGAATTTCTGATGAGCACAGTGAAGCAATGAAAAATGTCTTCAGGATTAGACCCACAAAAACTGAGGGCTGCAAAATTGCTCCTACTGTTAGAGGAAAATTTATCGTGCTGGATCAAACAGTCTGAGAGAGGCAAGGCTGCTGCAGCTCCATGCCTCCAGGTCCAAACAGTAGCAAGGCTGAAAATGTCTTCCCAGTAAGCACACACACACAGAGCCTACGTATACATCAAATGTATGCATATATATATACACATATATACCACACAGATCACAGACAGGCACAGAGAGTACTCACAAAAACACAGCCAACACCAACCAACAACCTTGTCTTGATGGGTTTCACACCTGGGCAATGGGGCTGAAGCTGTCCTGGGAGACCGGACAAGATGTTTGCTCCTCAGAAGGAGCAGCCCATTATTTGGGATCCGCTTGCACCATTTTCTCTCTGTGCTCTTTTGTGGGTGTGCAGACAGGCTGTTAACCGCATAACCTAACAGCTACCAAGCCTGGTTTTCCACTGTTTGAAAAAGCCAAAATCTAGCAGACAGGATATAATGGGTGGGTTTGGAATGTTTCAACATTTTACAGGATTATCTATTTTATAATTGATTCAACTATAAAATTTTGTACGTTATGTGAAAGCCTAACAAGTAACAATACACTATGTGTATCCTAGTACCATAGAAGTGCCGGGAAGGCTCCTGGGCCACGTGGCGTGACATGACGGGTGTGCACTCCAGCAGGCATGGTGGCTGCCCACAAGCTGCCAGGTAGTGTGACCCAGACCTGCGCCAGCCACCCCGGTTGTGCTCACTGGCATGGGCAAGAACCTCTTCCGTCGCCATTTAATTTAATGTGTAATCCCATTTCTGTACCCGCTGTTTTAATTTACTGGGGTAGATGTAACTGTGGAGTCTCTGTGAAATGACCTAATGGTCTCATTCCTGTTCGTCGCGGGCAGGTGTCCCCAGCACAGTAATACATGGCACTAATTAGCCATCCCTTTCTGGTGCTCTGAGGAGATTGATTGGGTATGGAAACTGAACTCCCTTTTTCATTTGCAGAAGTGTACCTTCTGACTGAAGGGCTGATTCAAGTGCTGGCAAGGTGGTAGAAAGAAATTTGCACTGCCAACAGCTATCATAAATGTGTTAATAAACTGCTGGGGGACTGCTGGGGAAGGACTATTGGGACACTTACACGTTCACACATTTCCCTTTGCTCTCCGAAGAGGGAGTTTAAATAAACCTGCCTCAGTGCTTTTACACTGGGTTCTTAGGAGTATGCAGCAAATGATTCTGCATGTGTTTTGTCCTGTGCACGGAGTACGCTTTTGCTGTTTATCGGTATCTGAGGAAAGTGATTTGTTTTAAAACCAGCAAGATTGTGAGCAAGAGATGTCTGTATAGACAAGTCAGGATAAAGTATGTATTTTCTTATTAGATTGAAAAGTGCACAAATTCATTATTTTTCTTATTTGCCATCTTTAGTTTGAACTCATCTTAATATGAGAAACTACAGAAATTCTAATACTGATCTGATGTAGAATAAACCACATCCAGGGTGAATTTCCGTCTACAAAATTTTCTCATTTATCTTTCTTTTTCTGCAGTCATAGATACACTGCATTTGCCTAGAAAATAAAAATATGTGTGGCTGAAACAATCACATTGTTCACATTCTTGAGTTCAGCAGGTTTGTAAATGAGAGTAAAGGCAGCGCTGGGACATTGTCTGTTTTCAGACCTGTCATTTCTAGGGAAAAAAATTTTCCATTGACAAGTAAAAAGGTATTTTTCCCAAATTTTCACTCCAAAAGCAATTTTGAATCTTCAAGTCAAAGACTTTAATACAACAGACAGCTTCTGCTCTCAGTTGCACCTGTTGAACTTCATTATCTTCCGTTCTGCCCTAATTGCATACAAAGTCATTCACTTGACCTTATTGACCCTGCCATTAGAATTGTAATTAACTCTTGTGACCATGATTCATGGCCCAGAACAGAATGCAAGTCGCTTCATCGCAACTAGGTTGGCAGTTGGAGCTAGAGTATATTTTTGATGAATTGAACATTTGTCTGTGATCACTGAATAGGAGCTTGAATAGAGATTCATTCAGTAACTCAGTAAAACACCTATGTATATTTACATTTTTGACTACTACAATGTAAGCAGACATATCATTAAGCTCAGAAATCTGATAGATTCTCCCATCTAAAGACTTTTTACTCAGTTTTACTGCTCCTCTGACATTGGATCCAGCTGATATTCATCAGAACACAAACAAAAAAATATGTATTTATGACATCTCCAAAATGTATCTCAACAGCTCTTTAGTACAATTTCAGTTTAATAGCATTCATTATTAAATGTTTTTTTTGTGGGATAATAACTAATACCATCCTAATATGAATTTCAGCCACCTAAATCTTCTCTAAATCCAGTTTTTTCACATCACATTGCTCAAGTTTTCTGTGTTTGGGGGATTCCCCTGTGAATTCAGGATACTCTAAAATTGGAGGGCCTGTGTTCATCTCTGACCTTTTGTCACCCTTTGGTTTCTGTCATTTACTGAGGTTAGCTACTGCTAGCTATTTGGCATGCCTTCTAGACTGACTGACATCAGTTGGCTCTCAAGTATTTAATCTCCATCTTTGTGGAATTGGCTCCCAGAAGAATTTAGACATGCAGAACTCATCTTTTTACTGTTTTAAAATCAGGTCTAGGGACACTATATTCTGACATTGGTTTTAATGTTTTTTTAAGCTTCTTATGAAATTTATGGAATTCCTTGTACAGAAGGAAGGGCAGAAGTCTTTGCCATTCAGGGTTTGAAGCAATGACACATTTATCTGTACAACAAGATAACAACATTTCCCGATGTCAGACACATTTCATGTGTCACGACACATATGGTAATAGTAGTAAAGAAATGAATAGTTTAGTAACAGAGATAATTTAAGTACCAGAAGTAGATAAATGTCCAGTTACTCTCAATAATAGCCAAATTAGCATTAAAAGTAGCGAAAATAAATGCACTTATGTAAGTGCATAAGTGCTACCAGGCCATCCACCACCAAAAATTCCATCTTTTTTGCATTTCCTGAGGAGTTTCTGGTAGCTACTTTGGATTAGGAGGTACGGCATGTGGTCGCTAGCTGTGACCGGTCTTTCTATTAGTAACTCATAACCTTAATACAAACATTCTGACTTGGCCATGCCTTTGCTTTTCCCACATGAGCAGCTGCTGTTCCAGTCATTGGGACTACTCAGGTAGGACGACAGTTTGGCTATGTAAAAATTTAAAGTAATATAATTTCTTTTAATCCCAGAGAGACTGGCAGGAGGAGGAGATGGATGAATTAAAAGCTGTCAAGTTGTCAGTATTTTGTTCCATCTTTTTTCATGCAAAATGCTACAGGTGGCGTATGTCCAGCCATGCTGTACAAAAAATATTAGCACAATTGGAAATGTTTTCGTGTTAGATAGCTTCAGTCAGGAAATCTTTCCTGTCTGAATGTACAACGCTGGGTATATGTGCAGTTACCCTCTGAGGCTTCAAAATAGTTTTTACCTGGTAATGTGTGTTTTCATCCACCTCAGACGGTTTAATACACCCCGGTATTTAAAATAACATCTACTGGTTTCAACTACTGTCTGTGTTCAAAATAGTTGCCACTAGGTGGCAAAAGGCTTGTCTGCAGGCTTCCACACAAAGGGAACGTCTCTGCTGTGTGCTAGGTGACCAGGTGAACGTGTTGCATCAAATTCATCCTGCCCGTTGAAACCACTGGAATTATACCAGAGAAACAGATGGCTCTTTAACCTTAGGTACTGAAAGCGCCTACAGTAAGTAAATATCATATTTGTTTCTGTTTGCTTGTCTAAATCAAATCTGTTGTACTAAACCTTTTAACTTCACATCACACAGCAAAAATGCAAGAGTTCGGGCCCATCGTTCAATTTTAGGTACCAGGTATGTTCCACGCTACTTAAGCGACAGTGAGCGGCACATGCTGACAGAGACAAAAGGGACCTGAAAATCAAAATCCCCTTTATATGTGCCTGGCTGTACAGGACCCATGTAAACGCTCACATTTTACAGCACCCGATCCTCAAAGTGCCACAAATCTGCGATTTGGAGAGTTTTGCATCCATCAGTTCACACAGAGCCTCAGCTAGAGTCAGGACCTCTTATGTTGTTATCCTTTCCTTTTCCCTCATAATGCTGCAGTAATGGATGGCTTTTCTAAGCAGATGCTGTACATTTCCATTCACAAGTGCTATTTGCGGTCACTTGTAAAAACACATTAACCTACTCAAGATCTTGTTTTTATCATTTTTACAGGAGTGCCACTTTACTGTTGCTATCATAATGCAAGAAATTATTTTATGATCCTACGTTAAAAACAATTGGTGTAGGCCTTACGTCTGACAGCATACTTTTCTATTGTGCATTGATCTGACACCACCAATCACAAAAAAAGACCCTTCTTAAAAGCAGGAGTTAGACAAAAACGATCTTGCTTGCTGTATTTTGCTTTCTTGTATAACCAGATGTATACGTATAAAAATATATATAAAAATGTTATGTCTTTGTGGTGCCATTAACTGATGTTGGCATCCATCTTTGATTAGTTTCTATTTGAAATCTGAGTTTTCACACACGTTATTTTGTGAATTAGCTTGCTTAAGATTTAACAGTTCTTAAAGACAAAGGATCAGCAGTTTTACTGTGATTTTCTCATGGAATGAGGCTGGAAATTCTGACTTGGGATTTATTTTTCACTCTAGTTTACCGGTGCTATGCTATCAAAAATAAAATTGGGGTTCTGACGCTGATTTGATTTCTATTGGTGTGGCAAACTGACAGTATTTAAAAATATGCAGAGGGTTTAGGGGACATGTCAGAATCTCAAGCACGATTCATTCTAAGCAGATTTGCTTTAATCCATTTCCTGAGAAAAAATGTAGTAGGTCCACTGGACTGACTGGATAGGTGTGCAGTTCCCTCTGGTTTTGCCAAGTCTATGTCTAGTGAAGTGATGTTTATCTCCATTCTTCACAGGCCTCAGGCATATTGTAAGCAGTGCCCCCAGCATGCTTGTTAAATTACAGCTGCACAGTAAAGCAATCATTACAATTGGATCTCATGCATAGGGCCATTAGTTACTCACCGGCAAGAATCAGTACGGCATTTTTCTGCCTCATGAACAATTAGCACCATGTAAGCAAGCATCCCAAGTTTTTCTGATATTCCTATGAAGTACCAGAGACCAACCACCCCTGGCTGTGGGACTTCCCGCAGAATGAATTCGTGCTTTAAGACTGTGCCGAAGATCTTTTCTTTTAGAGTCCTGCTTAACGTGTCCTCCTCATATATTCAGATTTGCACTTATTACCAGATTTGGAGGTGGAAAGGAATAACCTCCACAGCAGATTTGCCAAGTGCTTGAGAGGACTTTTCCTTCCTCTGTGGTCGTCAGCTGAGATCACCTATTGGGCCATCAGCTCTTGCCGTGACCTTGGGCATGAGTGTCACCTTATGTGTCCTGTTTTCTGGCAGCGGCTAATGAATCTCTTACTCTTCTGGGCATTGAAACCTTATTCATCTAACTTAATAGCTTAATTTTGAAACTAATACAGTAACAGATCTGGCTGAAACCTAATAGTTTGTATTATACAGGAGGTAAGACTACAGGGTCTATTGGCAGCTGCTGGCTATAGGCTGTGAAAACAAAAGGTCATACCTGCTGACACTTGCAAGGTCACCTTATTGCAATGCCGGAAACAATGTTTTCAGATTTTGGGGCCAAAATGCTGAGCCATTGACCTGAATATACGGTTATGACTTTTTCCTTGCAGAATGAATTACTCTTGAAAATTTACCCCCTTTCTAGGCTTTTCTTTCATGTAGAAGATAAGGGAATACAGTACATACGTTAAATCAACTCTTTTATGGTTTCAAGAGACTCTTTTAAATAAAATTAAATGAATGTTTAAAAGTATTTAGTGTCTCAGGTTGTAATTTCATGAACTTGTTTTCAACACAAGACATTGTCTCACTCAAAAAAAAATTGCTTAGAGAATATTTTAGATCTGTAATCCAAATGCAGTAACACTCTCGACAGTCTAGAAGGCTGAAGTCATTTTTCTGTAATGGATTGTTGATTTTTCCTACGAAAAACGAAATTTTTTTTCAAGAAAGTGTGCATACATCCTCATACAATTATAAAATGGCAAAAACAATTCCTTATTTTTGGGTGACCTTTTTAGAAAAGAAAGTGTTGTCTCTGTTGTGTTAAAAGTTATGTTAAGGAACAGAACAAGGTCTCAGGAGTTTGCTTGTATCTCCCATAGATTTTGTCTGTGGAATTTAGGAGGTCTGAGCCTTCCTGTGTATCTGCTGGCAGTCTACAGTTACGTGGGAGAATAGTATTTCCTCTACTATAAAACTACGAAGTTATTTGGATATTTGGTGCAGAGGGGAGGCAATATTAGACATGTCAATGGAAGGTGCCACAGTGCATATGTCCAAAATGGGGGGTGCAGGGTGGGGTGTAAGAAATAAAAAAGAAAAAAAAAAGAGAAAAAAATCAGCACATATTTAGCAAATGACAGGTTCCAGTTTAAGTTTTCACCATTTAATACTCTGAGAAAAAAAAACATTTACATTTTTCTGTGGTATCTCCAGTTCTGATGTTGGTGAATTTGGGGTTTTTTCCTAATTACTAGATCACAAGCTGTAAACACCACTCCAGGATTAGGAGTGTCCTGAGTTTGATTTCAGCTATACCAAGCACGCTTATGTTTTCCCTGGTGTAACCCTTTGCTTTCAGTCCGCCAGCCTGGGAAGTTACACAGCCAGCTGTTCTGCCATTAGGCACTCATCTGAGTATGTAAAACCTGAGTCACTAAAAGATACAAAACACTCTTCTGAGCTTCATCCTCCCACACTACTACAAAAAATTTTCCTTTTCTACCCCAGGTTTTTTGCTCTGTATTTTCCTACATTAGTTGTCATTTAATAAACTCTGCCTCGGTATGAAGGAATCACAGTCTGGGCTTCCTGAGTTTGAAAAAAATATGAATGCAACACTTCAGACTATTGTTCCACTTAAATTAATTTATCTACATGATATTTTACCATAACTCCAAACTGTTCTCTGGTTTCTATCCAAAAGTGGAGGTTCTATTTTAGTTACAAAGCTCAACCACATCGGGTTTTATTCAGTGAATGCAAGCTACAATGGTTTTCTCATTCCAGAACTATTGGTTTTTTTCTCCTTGTGTATTTAATTCAAGAACCTAGTTGACCCCTTGTGTGAGATGAATCACAAACTAACAAAAAAAGTGCCAAAAGCCCTGTAGGATTGAACTAAATGTTGAAGCTGAAACAAACAAATCCATGTAGTTTTACGTAAATGAGTTGTTTATTGAGATATTCAACTTGAAATCAACTGTGGAAGAACCAAATTAAATTATGTTTCTCTATTTGGAGGGACATCTGGACCCAAGGAACAGTTTGAGGTGAGAAGCATTAACTGCCATAGATTGGGAAAGTGAGAACTTAAAGTCAAAACTGTTTTGTAATACTCAGTGTCTAAGGTGCCAAGAACCCGACTTTTCAAGTCCTTATGTCTGAAGTGTTGTTCCAGCAGAATTCAGCTATGACTAGCGAACACTACTTCAAACTAGACCTCAGATCTCCGGGTGACCTCTCTGAAAATGTGTAATTAGTGGCCATCTGGAAAAGTTAGATTAAAATTTCTTGTTTAGTATCATATGAGAGCTGTCAGAGGTGAAGAAGAAACCTGATTTTCAACATCTCCATTCAGGTGGCTTTCCTCCTAGCAATTGACTGCTTAGTGCATTTCACACCTTCTGACTGCCAGAGCCAATGAGGCAGGAGTTTTGTAATCTTCAATTTATAAGCTCGTGGAAACCCAGAGGAAATTTCTTATAATGGGCTTTCCTGAGTAAGGCTGCGTTTCTGTAGAAGAAATAGTCTATCATCATGCCATAATAGTCTATCATCATGCTTGCGCCCAAGGGTTCAAATTCAAGTTGCAAAAGCAGTATCAATGTTGGCATTTCCTGTGTTAAAAGCTTGCATTCAACCTTGCATTGCACCTTTAAAATGTTGCTTTAATGTTTTGTTTGACTCTTATGCACAGTCTTCTTTTTACATTCCTGTCTTCTTACCTATACAAATAATCCAGTTTAACCACCGACCAGCTCCCAAACTACCAGTTAGCCCTCTTGTACTATCTAGCCCCTGGTTTAGCTAGTGTTTATTTTCAACCCCATTCCCTGAAATCCTCATCTAATTCTCTTCACATATTTGTCCTGGTCCCTGTGCTCAGCTAACCTCAGTTCTTCTCCTTTGTCACCTTGGTTGTTTGTCATCCTCTAAACCTCGTCTTCCACACAAGCTCCCAGTTCCTGTCTCCTCCATATACAAGTGGTAATTCATGGTCCCACCCTCTTGCTCATCATACTCCTTCCATTTCTTTCTCCGTCTATATATCATTAACTCCTAAATTCCACTTTTATCTACGCTGCTTTCAAATTAGTTTTCTCCTCTACACACTGTCAACAGGAAGGTCCCCGAGAGGCACACATTTTGTGGTGCTTGGCTGTAATCACAGGAAGAATTATGTCTGTGCAGCCCTGAGTAGATCCGCAGCAGACAGACTCTTCAGAGTTTTCAGCTAAATCTCTAGCAAGTCTTTTCTGAAAGCTTGCAAAATGGAATTTTTTGAATGTGGATAGATTTTCAGAACAGCAAGGATATTTCCCAAGCATAAGTCCCATACATTCATGTAAAATTTAATATTTTTACTTCAACAACTGGATGGAGTATAACTTCCAATGTAAAAACCCACAACATTTTCAACATGGGCAACATAACGCACTTTTTGTCTAGCTCTGCTCTCATAAAGGCTTACATTATTTTATCTGTAAATTGAGAAAAACCAAGAAAATAATCAGGCTAAGGAAAAGCATCTGGTAAGAAATTTTACAGTCCAAAACCCATTTGACAAAGTTGTAAGTGACTAAAAGAGGTGTCTTGAAGTGAGAAATGTTGGGATGTCTTCACTACAAATAGTGTTATTAGATCCAATCATAATATGTACAGTTACAAACATTGTGTATTAATTGTCTCTAGTGGAATAACTTCCAAGGTGCCAAAGCTCAAAGCAACTTCAAGATTTGTGTTTATAAAGATGAAGAATATTCAAATAAAAATGTATGCATAAAAAACATTCTTCCAGATATATATTACCATCCTCACCAAATTACTTAAGCCTGAGGCCCATCTTTCCAACAGTCTGCAAAATTACGGTGGATATGGTACACAGGAAAACTGTTATATGTTCTTATATATGTAATATTTATATGCATAATAACTACAAGGTTGTGCTGCTATCTGTTTTAATTTAGACTGCTCCTCACTCCCATAGCTCCAGGTTCCCTAGTAGTTACTCAGTTCCAGACAGGTCAAACTTGAGGGTTTTTTTCAGTTCAGCTTCTATATATATGAATGAAAAATTATCATATGGAAAAAGTGAAATGTTTTCTCACCTTGAAAATCAGAACTGTGAATTTCTAAGCCACTTGGCAAGACTCAGTATGACTTTTATTTTATAACTCAAGGTACCCGAACAATATCATTGAAATCTTCAAAGAAGCTAATGACTCTCACATCCAGTGGATGTTATTGAAAATGTTCTTGCATGACTCCTTTGCCGCCTTTTCATATGGTACCAGTGGGGATCTGGCTGGAACCTCACCAGGAAGAGCTCACTGCCCAGGCTCTGTTGAGTCCAAGAGCACCAAGACTTCCTATACCTTGGATCTATGGACATTAAGACTTTACTCTTTTTTCTTGCTGGTGAAAAACAAAGTTATTCATATCCTCGTAGTCACAGAATCACAGAATCACAGAATAGTAGGGGTTGGAAGGGACCTCTGTGGGTCATCTAGTCCAACCCCCCTGCCAAAGCAGGGTCACCTACAGCAGGCCGCACAGGACCCCGTCCAGGCGG
>Ga0065711_1002244_pt1 | contig 35273 bp, 13 predicted proteins | sample Hoacrofraction12_FD_59098 | JGI IMG/M metagenome (GOLD analysis project Ga0065711, IMG submission 59098) | Hoatzin crop microbial communities from Cojedes, Venezuela - Epithelial fraction 12 v2 (version 2) | ecosystem: Host-associated > Birds > Digestive system > Esophagus > Crop | place... | reverse complement strand
CATTGCATTGCAATAGAATGGGAGCTCTTGTGGTTGAGCTTTTTTATATTGCTGCACTGATAGTACTTAGCATTCCCAAGGAGGTGAGAAAGCATCTTTGAAATGTATTTACAGATGGTTTGCTTCTCCAAATGGAATTGCTAGGTACTCGCTCCTTCTCAATTATATGAATATGAATGACTAATATTGGAGGATATGGTATCTATTTGAAAGACTGCATAGCTGGTTATTTAGTGTAAAAAGACATGGATCAGAATGCAGTTCTACTGAATAATCAGATGTTGAGGGGCTTGCATTTGTGTACATATGTAATGTATATAAAGAAAAGGGGACTTATTTATAAATAAGTTTTGTAAGATTTATAAATACAAGGACACATCAAATAGGATGGACCTTTGAGCCATTTGGCACAAAGAAGTGTAATGACCCCTCTTGTAATAGATCCTGTGTTGTAAAGCTAAAAACTTAATGAAAAGGCTCTGCTTCAGCGTAATCAAATCACTTTATGTTATTGCATCCTGTCAGTCAGTCCCTCTAATTCCCGCTGGTTTTGCATAATAGCTTTAAAGAGGGATTAAGGAAGAAAGAAGAACTGGTTATAGGTGTGTTTTCCCCTCATTTTCTGGAAGTGATGATCTGTGTTGCATATGCCTTTACTCTATATGATTGTGACAAACAAATCTCTTTCTGGGCAGGATGCAGTTTGCCATAGTTCTCCCTCATTGTACTTTACTCAAGCCCCATTGCGTGTAGCACATGCATCTATTTCACCAGAAAATGAGCTATGTTCTCTTTTAACTATGGGGAACAGCCTGTGTGTAATGAGGGCTAAAAAAACAAAAAGGGGGTGTGTGTGTGGAGAAATGATGACTCATGATTTTTAGAACCTTACCCTGGTTTTAGAACTGAAATATGTAATGAGTCCATCAAAGCAGAGACATTGGCGGGATGAAAGCAGGGGGGAAATGTTCTGCCTGGAGATGAAACAACTTTCATGTTCTGGGGAAAAAGATGACACATTTGCTCCACCAGTATTTCTGCCTGTTCTGATGTGTAGGATATAATTTAGTAGTGTTGCATGCCCTAAACTGAGTGGGAGGGTAGTCACCTGTATGCTGGAAAAAAAAAAAAGGTGTCACTGCTCTCTTGAAATGGTATCCAGATGTTATTAATCATCTGTCTCTGATCATCAACCCTACAGAAGTGACACTCTTGTGGATTTTTTTGCATGTAGGATTATCTCCTTATATACTACAGACTAAAGCAAATGGTGGTTATTTTACATTTTAACAGATTCACTGAAGAGGAAACCTCATGCTTCTTTCTCTCCAACCCTACCTAAGTATTTTTGTTGGTTTGTAGTAGATTTTGATAAGAATTTTTCCTGGATTTCATTTCTGACTTCCTAATTATACTGTCATATTTGCTATTTTTTGTTTTTGTTTGTGTGTCTTATAGTATACACAATATTGTATAGAACATAATGTGTTCTATCAAGGGATCAGTTTTGGTTTCAAATACCATAGCTGCTATTATGGCAAGAATGCTTGCCACACAAGAACTCAGTACTAGCAGGTTTTATGTGGGAACAGGCTTTAGCACCAGTTGGACCGTGTGTGGGTTTTTTCATGTTCAGTTAAAAAGAACTGTGAAAAGACTGTCAAGTGTTTCATTTTAGTGGCCCTTCCATTTTAATTACATTCATAGTGCAATGCCCCATATGCCTTCAGTCTCACCTAATAGGAAAAATGCTTTCTTCTCTGTGCTGTTTGGGTGCTTATATGAGCTCGATCCACTGTGCATTGTACCTCTTGCTGAAATATGAAGAGAAGGCCTGCAAGGGTCTTCCAGTGAGCGTATCGTAGGTAAAATGTCTCAGCAGGAATATGGGTACAATGAGACTCTCATGAGCTGAATTATCTAAATGTTGTTTGAAGAGTAAGTGGAAGATAAAGAAAACAGAAATTTCTTTTTCACTTAGTTCCAGTTAATTTAGCAGCTTCCTTTTCTTATTGCTGAAGTCAGCCAGCCAGGCGCTAAGCTTCTCAAGCACATGTTTCTCTGAGACCCAGGGTACTTTACACATGAATTCCTCCTCCTTCTGAAACAAGCTGGGCTGACAAGTGGTAAGTCAATCTTAGAGCTCGGCGGCGGCATGCAAGCAACGGGAGGATGGAAGAGAGGAGATGTTCCATGACTTGAACCAAAAGAACAAGCTCTGCAAGGTGGCAGAACATGCTGACTCATCACATTGGTCTGCAATATTATCTTAGGCTGATGTGATGACACTGGGCCTGGCTTTGAAATAAGGAGCCGGAAAAGAGTGGTTTATCGGTAAACACACACTGCTTATGAATGTGTATGTCTCTAATGACAAATGGTACGATCACTGAAAATTCCTGCGAGTAGAGCTAGTGTTCTTAAATCTCTAAGAGGATTAATAGCAAGTAAATTTTACTGCTTTTAGCCACTTAAGGAAAAAAAGAAGTTACAAATATATCCTTTCAGTTGACAAATTAGTTGACTGCAGTAAATTACACACACACACACAAACTCCATTTCTTTTAATTCTGTGTCAAAGTATAAGGTTTAGGAATGAAGGAGACTCGGAACCTGAACTCTCCAGTTCCTGGGCTGGCAAACAAATGTGTTGGATAAACTCTTAGGCAGCAAAATAAAGCTGATTATTTTTCTGCTTTCAGTACTCCTAGTTGGACATGTGAAAATGGATTTTGTTTGAGAGGTTCTTTAATTTCTTAGCTTTCCAAAAGGACAGTTACTCAGGTTGTTTAGGGAAGACAGCCTTTGTGGTGCTTGCTGCCTGTTATTTGGCTTTTCACAGACTGGGGTATCCAAGAAGGCGTCCTTTACTAGTAAGAGTTCCTTATGTTTTCATGAAATTAATACAAAAGATCACGTATTTTTGTTGAGTTATATAACAAAAAAAAACATGAGAAAATGTTGACTTAGACACCTTACCTTTCAGGAGTGGTCCGTGAGAGGATTGTTGAGCACATGGTAGCAATGTGCAGGTATTTGCTTCTAGAGACTGTCACTGTTCAGGTTGATAAGGTAGAGATGGTGACGTTCTCCACATGAAGACTGAAATGCCCTAGTGGTATGCTGAGTCTTCTACAGCTATTTCATATTACTGAGGAGGAAATTTACTGTTTCTTTGTTCTCACAAGCTGCAAGTTGCTGCCATAGAAGAGCTCTTGCTGCTGAACTAAGAGTGGTTACATAAGGTAGAATCCTGTTGATCCTGGAGGAGGGTGGTGGGCAGAGGTTTCTTCAGAAGCTGAGACTTTGCTTCTCAGAACACATACTTCAGAGGCAGAATTGTAGCAAGGAATCTAGGTCTCCTTCCTGGTGTGTACTAAAAAACTTTTTGTACTGACGACAATTATTGTGTAACTTGCCAAAGTTTCTTCACTCAATTGGTTGTCAGTGGTAGGCATTCTGTTTATACTTTGTATATTGCATAGGCTAGCAGAAACACCAGTGTGAAATGAAAACATGCTTAAATTAACCTTATCGTTGTAATTATAAAGGGCTTCTGTTGCTGTGTTTTTGACATAGCTTTGAGCTTGCAACCTGTGGCAGAGAGATTTTCCATGAGGCCTGTTATTCTAACCTCTTTGGTAATTTAAGATGTTGTTTTGATAGGTTAAATTTATGTCAAGTGCTCAAGAAGTCCAGCACGTTCTAGTTATTAAGAGACTGTCAATTCTAGTCCTCTTCATCCTGTTTACAAGAGTAAGAACAGGCTTATATCCTTAGCTGTTTAGCTCCTCTGAAATAGCTGAATTGGTACGAGGTAAAGATACAGACAAGTGAGGTGGGAGACCAGTCACTCTTTTTTTTTTTTGCAAATGCTTCCTTAATTTGATTTAACTCCTTGTGGGAGCAGAAGAGTCCTCCCCTTTCTGTTGTTCAGTCGCAAGAGAAAAATCTTGTAACTGCAACATAGGGCTTTCAAGCAGTGGGCATATTTTCCATATAATCTTGGTTTTCTTTGTCTAATTTGTCTGCTAGTATGTAATCTTTACTATTTTTCTGCTGTCCAGAAAGAAATTGGCAAACGCGAAGGAAAAGTAACACTTATGCACTAAATATCTGGTATTATTAGGTAAAGCTATGGATGGCACTTCTTTGCCTGTGTGATTTTCCACCCCCCCCCAGCTGTTCATCAGTGAAGGATTGTTGCAAGCATCATGCAGCTTCCAGTTGAAGGGGGCTTTCTGCAGAGGCTCTGACCTCTCATATTAAGGCTGCATTTGTTTCAACCGATTTTTATTGCCAGGCTTTTCTCTGGAGCTACTCGCTATAATAACTTTGTGTTGCCTGTAAATCTGTAAAAATCTTCACTGTACCCTTAGTTATTTCAGGAAGAAAATGAGACACTTTGTAGGCAGAGATCATTTAGCTTCAATTTACTTAAATCCTGCGAGAGTAGCCGCCTTCTGAAAAGCAGAGATCCAGTAACAAAAACTGGAGTGAAAGGAGTGGAATGGGTGAACTCAAGGTAGGAAGAAAAAATGGTGCAGAGATTACCCCAAAGACAAAAGTAGTTTCATATTCTTGTAAGGGTACAAGCAGGGATTGCACTGTACAGACTGCACGTGGAAGAAAATTGTACTTTTGCACGTGGTGAAAGTGTATTTCAGCGCTTTGGGTGGGGTAAAGAAGGTTGCGGCGTGTTCTTTTAAGCATTTGAAGTACATGCTTCAGAAATGCCACTTGGTCTGGTCCCAAGTCTTCATTTTTATTTTGAACAAGGGTAGATACAGCAAGGCTAATAACAGAAGTGGCATTATCAAAACTCTGTAAGGGATTTGGATGTCTCTTGAAAAAGCATTGAAAACTTAAGCCTTGGACTTCAATAGGAAATATGAACTACAGTTCCTTAAGTAAAGGAATATATATTGAGTAAGAATAAATATCAAGTAAGAACGTACCTTCCTGGGAATACTGCCTCTCCACAGACTCTTCAATTATTGTCTTACAATGGGTTTGTAATTATTAAAGTCATGTTCTTTGTCTGTTCAAGTATGCAATCATTCCCCTTGGGTGGAAGTGCAATCTAGTTCTGAGAACAAAAGATATGAGAGACATAGTTTAGACCAGTTCTGGGTGAAAGGAGTGTGAGAACTGGAGAAGGGTGCAGGCCCAGGAAAACAAGATGCTTTGTGTGGTTAGAAGTTTATATGCTTATGTGCTAAACTGGAGTTTAGATAGGATTGTTGGGAGAGTTATGGGAGTGGTGGGTTCACAAGAGTTAACATTTCCATCACCTGAATTCAGGAAGTCTGAAGCAAACTGGGGCTTGCAGAAGAGGAAATTTAATATGTAGGTATGCAAGAGCCTAAGTATCCAGAGATAACATGCAAATAAAATGACTGATGCATTGAAAACTTTTATCATAAAGGAAGTACAAAGTAATGTAACTGAATGGGTAGGTGTTTTAATTCACATCTGGAAAACCAGGTAGTATGATTTCTGGTGTTTGTGGGCTAGAAGGACCTTAGAATATTTGACTGTGTCACAATTTTTATGTAATCAAGCACATGTCTTCCAGTGGAAAAACGTAAGTCAAAACTGTAAGCTTTGAAGACTTTTAGTGACTAAAAAAAATCGTGAATGGCTTTATATTATCAGCTATAGAATATGTAAAGGAATTTGGCTGAGTTAGTGTATGGCTGGGTTAATGTAACCCAGTTGTCAGGCAGTAAATATCATGCATGTATTTTCTCCGCTTCATTTTTCACATCATGCCTGATCCACTCGGGTTTTTTGCCTCTGAATTTCAGCGGCTGCTTGCAGTGGAGTGGGCTGTTTTGTAGCAGGGCTGCTCAGAGGCACCTCTTGTTTTCCGGTGACCTGCAGCAGAGCATCGGTACTGTTTACTGGAGAAGAAAGTGGCCTCAGGGGAGCAGGATTGCCCTAGTCCTTGGCTCTGTCCTGTGACTACCTTGCGATTGAGCTGAGCAGTAAGGGAGAGACAGCATAGCCTGACTTGCTAGCTTTCCTTTTTCTCCTTTGTCACTGATATTCAGGACTTGCTGCAGTAACCTGATGCCCTCCTTTTACATAAGTCACAACCCTTTCAAACCACAAAAGATCCATTCAAACGGGGATTCCCTTGACAATCAGCTTTATAGTTTAAGCAGCTTTACGCAATACTGAAAACGGCGACAGTTGAGAGAGGTAACTAGGAGACTCCTTATATTATAAATACTTGGTTTGGGAATGTGTATTTAAGGGTCTTAATCTGCCTAAGAGAGTCTCTTAATCTGCCTTAATTCTTCTTCTTATACTCTTTTTCTGAAGTAGGCGGAGATGCGAGATCTTTCTGTTCATTTAGATGAATAGAGAAGTTTCACACCTGTCTGCATATGTATCAGCTCCATTCTGCAGCATGCAGGCTTGGGATACCACTTTCTACTACATGAATCATCAAAAGTTGTGGATTACTGCTTTAGATTTGTCCTGTTTTTAGCGAGGTGCATCTCTGCATTTCTACCTACATCTGAATCTTTGTGCTTTCAAGGGGAATATTTGCAACCAGGCAAATGATGTTAATTATGCTGTTTTCTTCTATGGGAAGTGTTAGATTAGAAATTTAGAAAGAGGGTGTATTTCCTTGATCCCGTGAGTTCCTTCTTGTGAAGCCTTGTGTGAAACTTTCCAAGATTATTAACTTTGAGTCTATTTATGGAACACCTTATTTGACATATGGAATATGTATGTTCTACTAGACATGTTTACAGAATGTAGAAAGACAGGGTAAATTTGGTAAAAGATCTGTCCGAAGTACTTCTTTTTATGTAATGCAGTTGCCCATTTGAAATCAAAGCTTTGCTATGAACCATGAGCATTTCAATGTTTGTTCCATCTGGAACTTAATGGAAGCTTTTGAGGTCTAGCAGTGGAGAAGTCTAACTTAATTATTTTATCATCTCTTATCTGTCTGTAACATAAACCTACGTCCTTGTCTCTGGCTAAGGATGAGCCAGTTTGAAGTTTTGCTTGTGTCGTCAGCAGGAAATATTCTTCACCACCACCTCTTCACACTTTCGATATGGGGAGGGAAACTTCGGGAGCAAAACGTTATGAAGTGATGGTCTTGAGGATGCGGAGGAAGTGGAAATGGATAAAGCTGCTACTCTGATATGCAGAAACGTTTACTTTGCTAATGGAAGGGAGTTTTGTGTTCTATCGAGTGAGGAGAAAGTATATTTTGAAAAGTCATGATTTTTGTAAATCTATGAAAATGTAACATAAGTAATTATTTCCTAAGGTTATTTTGTCCAGATTAAATGGTGCTCTCCTTTATTTTTTTTTCTTTTTTTATCAGAAACCATGCCTGAGCTTTTAACACTTAAATTCTGATAGTTGTCTCTTTTTCTTTCTTTCCATATTGTTTAACTGTAATTGGTGTACTAGAAGGCTGTTTTCATGATCTTGCCTAGGCCCTCAGGCAGTGGAAATGAGTAGGTAGTTCCAATAAGGATGTCAGTTTATGAGAATAAGCATTTGGCCTCCGGTTGTTGTTTTACAAATTGTCTAAATAGTCTTTTTCAAATGTAGGTGCATTTCTGCAATCACTTCAGGCTTTGGCATGTTTAATTATTTAAGCCTAGTGGTAAGCACTGTAAGAAGCAGTGGAGGAAAAAGGTCACTGGTGGAAGAAGAGCATGTCTTCCACAAATGGCCCTGATATTGCACTTGATTTTAGTAGGATAATAGAGACACTAGAAAACATTAAGATTTGAAGGTTACGCAGGCTTTAAACCGTTGTTAGTAATGGGACTGGAAATTGCCTTCTGTTAGTGTAATGCTCTGATTTTTTTTTTTCCTAGTATTACAAAGGAAGGGAAATGCTTTAATTGTTTCAGTTTCTAAAACAAAAAATGAATACGCTTGTACTTTTTATGGAAACTCTTATTAGGAGGTAATACCTCTTAAACAACTAATATAGTTGGAAAAAGCAAAAAGCTATCATAGCTACACTAAAAAAGTGTTGGGCAAGACTACTAATGTAAAACTGTTTTTTCTTTTTGTGTGTTTTTTTTTTTTTTTAACATCCCATCTTAAGGTCTGCTACTGTAGTCTGAGACAACACTACTTCATCTCTAGTATTTTCTTTTTTTTACTTCCTACAGGTCTAAATTTGATTTTTATGACTGGAGGTTAATATTGAGAAGGAATTGAGGTGTAGGTGATATGGAACAAAACTAATGTTCTTTGCCCTCTCTTTTGCCACAGATTGGGAGTCTTTGTTGAATTCCATAGTTTATGTAGACTTTGTCTCCTAACAAAAAAAACCAATATGCCTAATCAATACTCCTGTTGCTCTACTCCTCCTTAGACATACTAACCCTAAATAGAATGGGCAACATGCACTGCCTTTAAACCTAGGGTAGTGCTCTGGCCCTTTTGGTGGGAGCACATCGTTTTTCTGTGTCTGTTGGCATTATCAAAGTTCAGGTAGCTGTGGTTGGAAGAACAGTCTTGTGTTTGATCTGGTATAACCAGGTGCAGATACTCTTTGATCTGTCTTACTTGCTTTTGCTTTCTCTATGACCTGTTTTCCTGTAGGGTGAAGAATGTATAGATTTATATGCTGTATAGACTACGAAAACTGTTCTTGAGCTATTGCATTAAGCTCCCCCAGGAGAGCCTTCAGGACAGAAGTGAGAAGCTTTCCTGCCACCACCTTGTGTGCTCCTCATACTTGTGCTATTTCTTGATTAACTTGCTTTCTCTGTATTACAGTAACAACTATATTTGATGGCATTTCGTTATACATACAATGCCATGATGTTCATAAGATGAAGAAATGCTTTTACTTGCTTGGACTTTCAATCTCTACTTGCAGGCACTTGGCAAGCAGTAATCATCTTTTTTTTTTTTTTTTTAATTTGTTGTTGAATGGCTGTTAAAATTCAGTCATTTCATGAGACAAAGCAACACCTCCCTTCTGAATTTATACTATTTAACTTGGCGGAACTGGAACAAAACAGGATGCACAATCAATGCATTGCCTTAAGGGTCAAGGCTGTGGTTCAGATATGTGATCTCTTACTATCTATGACCTTTAAAGCCTAAATTATTCTATTAAGCTGCTCCTCCCCAGGTAGGAGGGAGGATCAAAACACTGGCGCTGCCTTGCTGCTTCCTTCTGCATTACCTTCAATGGCCAAATAGGTTTAAAATTATACTGTACTGGTGCAGGACAGAGATGACAGAGAAATGGGTCACATTGGAGATGCCTCACATTGGAGATGCCTACATCTGAACTGCCTGCACCGTGCCCTGGCTGGAACTGATGTAACTGCCGTTCATATTGGATGAGAGGGCAATAAAGGTGAGTCACCATGTCAAGGTGGCGGGCAACCTTCATTAGCGAGGTTACTTTGGCAGTGTTTAGAAACAAAACCAAGTGTTAATTCATTCTTTTTGTTTGCTTGCTTGCCCTATGCTGGATGGAAACGAAATATGCAAGCAACTTCTGACTCATTCTCTTCCATACCAGCTAGTCCAAGAATAATTGGAGAAGCATTAAGCAAGAGCTGAGTCACTAAATCAGCCATGAAGTTCTGACTTGCTGTATCATCGGAGGTGATGGCTTGCTTTCCATTGTTTTGCATAGCCCCTGGTTCCCAGTGGGTGTAAAGCTCCAGCCATAGTCTGTACTGCAGTTTACAGTAATACATCACGTTACAAATCATGCTCTGGAATAGTAAGGTTGATTGTGTTTCTGTCAAGGGTAGAAACAACAAAAGTGGAACTATGGGATCAGCTTGCATAATAGAGATGAAGATTACAAAACCCATGCAGGTGTCAAGCTGCTTTAATTGCTCTGTAGCTGCATAGCGAAACTGGAGGACTGGGACCATTCTTTGAGGACACTGACAGGTAAAACTCAGAATAGCCGGACCTTGCAGCAGCACTGAGCCTTAGAGACCCTGCAACAGTCCAGCCAGCTGATGCCAGCGAAGGATCTACTTAGTGTTTCGTGAAGTAACCCCTGTAGCAAGAGTTTTAAAGGTAATACTGTGGTGCATGAATCTACAGGCACAGATTTAGAGGAACCTCTGCCCTCTGAAGAAGATCCGTATGGCATTTAATGGATGTGAAGATTATAAGGTTCCACTGAAAAGTAGTAGGACTACATGGTGATTACTCTTAAATTTATGGAATGTAATAAAACGTTAACATAGCACTTTCCTGTAGGTCTTGTTGAACTGTCCCGTAGCATTTAATGTTTGGGATGTAATTTTCTATTGAACTTCATGGGAGGATCCAAAAATAGAAAACTGTGATTAAAAAGTAGATTTCTTCCCCCCCTTAGTGTGTCTTCCTTACAGAGCAAATATATTTACATTTAGGATTTTATCTAGGGTTGAAGCACAGAAGAATGGTATAACTTTTTACCCCCATCACTTCTGTTGTGGTACAGAGGATACATTTAAAATGTTAATTAAATGTGCTGTTAACATTACTTCTGTATTTAAGACTTCATCTACATTAGGTAAAATGAGTATCACAACAGTATAAGTAAGAAAGGTTGTTTGTGAGTGTGTGAAATGGGGAAGGAAGTTTCCTAAAGACAGTGGCTTTGACTTTGTTTTTGGAAATTAATGCATTAACTTACAACCTGGTAGGAACTGATGAATCTGTGGAGAGGTTTAAAGATTTAAATTCTCAGATGTAATGGAGGCAAAACTGAAACAAAGTGTATACATTGAGTAGAATGTACATATATTCTTCCTCTCGAAATTTTTTAAATAAAATTTTTTTTCCAAATCAGAATGAGGTGATGAAGCACTGAATCCTTCAAGATAGCCCCCATTATCCTCCACATAAATCTAGCTACAGTTTAAATAAGGCAATTAAGAACACTTCAGTCTTGTTATGATGTTCTGTCACTGTCATAACAAGGTTGTGTCTGTATCAAAATACTTAGAGCTACTTTGCTTTATGAAATAACTTGAGTTGACTTCACGTTTTGATTTCAAATCTTCATAAATAGAGATACCGCTCTTGTCTCTGCTTTCTTCATGGTTCTCTTAACACTGCACAGCATTAACTTTTCCAGACTTTGGTCAGGGAGTAGCACAATATTTATTTAGAAATGCTTTCCTGTTCTCCTGTCTGCAGCTGGAAATAATGCGAGCGTGTGTGTGCATATGTATATGCACACACTTCTCTATTTCTTCTTTGGAAGGTTCAAGTGCTTCTGTCATACTCACTTCTACAATAGAAGCACATTATCTGTTCAAAACCTTAAAATTTCTTGTACTTCTGTGGTGAACAACTGTCGGAATGTTTTTAGATGACCTTTTCTTTTTTTCTTTCTCCTGTGGCAAGAAGGTCAAGTTCCAACTGAAGAGTTGTAATGAATGTTTCCCCTTCCCCCCCCACCTTGTCACCAAAGTTAGTTGCAAGATTTGCTTACCATAGCCCTTTGCGTCCTCGCTTACAGGAGCAGAGCTGAGTGGTGTTTCCTCTGGTCAGTCTTTTTGAAAGATTGCATCTGGAGCCAAGCATTAAAAGACAGCATTTCAGTGACTCCTGTCACTACTTTAAATCTTTCAAGCTTTTCCCCTTGCTGTTTTTCCTGGAATCTTTACTGAGTTTTATCGTGATTGAAAGCACACTGTTTAAAGACCAGCTGTTTTCTTGGTGACCCAGAACTGTTTTATGCATAGCTCTTAAAGAAGCATGATTTCTGAATTTGATTTATTGTGGTGCATCTCAAGCCTTGGGAGCACCAGGTCGGCAGCAGGGCTCGTGAAGCACTCACTCCACTCAGCCTGGCTTCTCTTACCTGATGGCAACGGGAAAGGGAATGGAGTGGGTACAAAGGCCCACAGGGGGTGCGGTGGTGGGCCTTGGCGCTGGGGGGCTGCTGAGGGGCCAGGCTCTGTGCCTGCTGAGATCCTCCTGGCTCTGCCTCGCTCACCTCATTAAAGCTGAGTTCCTCTAAGCGAACATAAGGTGGTGGTTGCAACAACTAATTATTTCATTAGCTGCGCGTGTTGATGTGGCTTAATATGCTTACAGGCAAGTACACCAATCCGATAAAAAGCAGGTAAAATGTGTTCATCACCTCTCTTGATCTCCTCCTCCCCTTTTCTTGTAACAATAACTTCTTTAATGCAGAAATTTAATTTCATTGTTACCCACTTTTGACCTAAAAAGCTAGCTAAAGTTCAGGTTATTAATTACTCGTTAGGAACAGATGTTGATGAAAGTGACTTGACCTTGCTGAATCAGTTCACGGAGTAGGGAAGGAACTGAGCGGCACAACAATATTCTAATCTTATTTTAGACAAAAACGGCAGCCTTCATCTTTAGAGAAAGTGTCAGAAGACACTTGTGGTGTATTAATCACTCCCTCTGATGGTTTTTGTGTGTGTTACTGGACTGACGAATGTGAATAGTCAGTGAGCCATCTCTGCCCCTGTCTGTGTTAGGGGTGCAAAGGTCGTTCTTTAATGTACTTGGTTCCACGAAGGAGACTAACACAGTCTTGCAACTAGAATGAGTAATGGTTATTCACATTTTGGGACAATGAAAATGTTTTAAAATTATAAAAAATTTCTCTTTCCTAGATGGAAAAACACAGATGCTCCACCCCCACTTTTTATTTTTTCCTCTGATTTTTTCTGCAGTTTGCTACAGGGTTCTTTTGCCAGGATGTATTTGGTTAGCGTGGAGTGTCAGAAAGTAAACAACAGTACTTTGGATCTACAAAGCACTTTTCAATTCAGTGTCTTGTTTAGTTTCTAGAAGTACAATGAGTATTTCCCCAAGAGAGAGAGACACTAGCTGTCTGCTTATGCTAGAATAGCTAGTAGGGTTAGTTATCATTAGGAATCGGAGTAAAATCCTGTTAAGACAATGATCATAGGTTCAGAATTGTTGTTTCATGATTCATGTGGATTTTGGTGTGAATAATCCCATTACTTTTACCTGGGTCATATTTTTAGGGTGGTTCTTAAGTCATAAGGTTATTAAAGTGGGAAGACTTGATATTTTCAGTTCTATCCTAATGAAAGCTCTTCACCAAAGCACTATGGCAAAGGGATAAGCTTTGTGCAGATTCCACAGCTGTAAAATATTGAAGTTCTCTTTAATTATCTCAGTTTAAAAGCGGCCCAGATAGGAGTTACGACTATAAAATTGAAACCTAAGTATCTGTCAGGAATCCGGTCACGTCCAGTCTCTAATTATATGGAAAGTGATGACGTATCTATAGTGTATCTCACTAGCAGTATAACAGAGTATGTGGCTGTATTTGCAGAACTGTTATCTTTTGTGTTAATCAACTAGACTCTTGAAGTATGATATCTTGATATCTTACTATTCTTGCCTGCTATATTGAACTACTCTTGCAATAGGAAATTCAGTGGCTTGATTTACAGGCGAACGTAATGATTTCATAAGTCATTAATACTTATGAATACAGTAGTATGAAAAACTCCACTTTTCTACTTATTTTAGTGTAAGAATGAATAATTTTAGACTCAACCTAGAAATACAATGTGCTCTATTTCTTGTCTCTCCTTCAAAAAAAAAAAAAATCTGTACCTGTAAAATGGAAGTATCCGTGAAGTTTTGTAAATTTGGAGAGAATAATCCTTGAAGTCTTTCAGGACTATCTTGAAAAGTCTTAAAGTAACAGGACTATTTTTCTTCTGGATTTCTTTCAACTATTAAAAGTTTATAGAGAATCAGCAGCCTTTGCTTTTCTGGAAATACGTTACTCCTTGTGGCAGCTACTTAAATGGCAGCTGATGCCAGGACTTTACATGTATATGAAAGGCCATGGCACAAATCAAAACTATATGCATAGAGGACCATAATACATCTGTAACTGGTAATGAGATGCGTTAACATGATGGAAATGATCCTAATTCTAATATACACATGGGAAAGGGGGAAGGTGGGTGCTCATAGTACGGCATGCTAGAGGTTTATCTCTTTAAAAGCACTTTATAACCATTTAAAAATGTCTCTTTCAGCATCCTTGTAATAAAATCCAGTAAATGTTCACTTTTCACACAAAATAATATTGAGATATTGGTAATTCTGGTGTGTTTGTGTTGGGGTAACACTTTAAGAGCTCCTTGCTAATAAGCTGATGCTCACGCATTCATTATATTTTCATAAGAGTAAGCATCTTGGAGATATGGGGTATTCTGTGAACTAGAAGTTCAGTGCAATACTTCAATTAACTGGATATTGCAAATGCCCCTTCAGAAAAATCTTTCTGCATATTTAAGTTGTGCATATAAAATAAACTTGTAATGAAATGCACCATGGTGAACCTGTGTGCCACAAGTTAAGATGTTTATCTTTCTTTTTTTTTAGGCTGTTTAAGAATGAAGAAACCGGTTATCACATGGCAAGCTACTTCCATATGACACATTAAAGGAGTAAAAAAGATGCATGAATTAGGGAAAAAATCACAATATCTTCTTGTTTGTTTTCTTTCGCTGCAAAGAGAGTAAGATCAGTGTCTGAAAGATGCCATTTGCAGCACTGTAATTGATCCTATTTCCTGCCTAGAACTGGGCCCTTACTAATAGTTTGTGTAGTTGGCAGTAATTTTAGAGTTTTTTTCAAAACAGTCATTTGCTTCCACTTCTATCTTACTTTCTTTTCTTATCTGCATAAACTTTGTACTTTTTTGGGAAGAAAGGCAATTTTCTTTCCCTCTAGAAATCTCACTTGACATTTAGCAAGGGACGTTTATAAGATGTCAGATTGATGAGAGCTGTTTGCTGAAGTCTCACCATGTTCATTCAGCTGAACAATATCTGTTGTTAACAGCGATAATTATTATGAACAGGTTTAAAAGAACAAGCTTGTTGCTGTACTTTGGCAACATGCCTTTGAGCTGCTGGTTACACAGTAGTAATACTTGGCACACTACATTGCTTTTTAGTGTTCAAAGTGCTTACAGATATTGACTAATGAAATGCGTTGGAGGCTATCTGTAGGTCCCTTGGTTGGGGGGACAGTAAATAACTGCTTCTTCATTTATATTGCACAGTTGTGAGCATTTAGATCTGTAATGACAAGAAACAGATAGAGATGTGACCCTTGTGGTTGAAGCATGACTTGTAAGTTTTGCTGAAGACTTTCAGACTTGGTTTCACTTTATACCTTACGGTATATACCTTTCACTATATACCTTACGGGAATTCAGTAACTATAAAGCCTTTCTTCTTTGGTGAGAAAAAAAAGATAAAAAGTGTGGCTGTGCAAACAGGATGAGGCAGCAGGATCACCTTACTGAAGGGGCTGGAAGCTGCTAAGAGTGCGAAGTTCCAGGAGCCTTGGGAAAATCAAATAAATTGAGTTTTGGAGTTACAAATGCGCAGTGTTTGTAATACAGGTGACCTGACCCACAAGTTGTGTTACTGAATGTTATGGTCCTTTAGTTTTTACCTAGGATCTCTTTCATCAGATGAGTTCCTAGTGATGGCTATTCTGCAAAGAAAAATAGAAGTGAAGGCAGCTTTCTGGGCATAACAGAGTTGTCGTGTGTTTTCTAAAACTTTTGTTAGTCAAGCATGGGATGTTTAAGAAATAAGAGATTCCTGTGCTAGATTGAGTATCTTTTACTTTATTATGCAGAGCGCTCTGGGCAGATACGTAATCAAATAAGCACTTGAGCCCAGGCTCTAGTGACTGTTCGTGCTAATTGATAAAAAGATTGCTTGCATAGTAGCCGAAGTGGTAATTGGGCCATATGTTAGGAAAAGAAAGCAGACGTTTGGCCAGCTGACTCCCGGTATTAAATGTACCTGACAGAGAATGGGGGAATATGCCTTACCTGTGTATTTCATGTGTATGATGGTACTATGGTAGAAATCATGACGTAGCTGAACAGCTACTGCAAGTGCAAAGTTCTTTTCCCTATGTTTTTGAGATAACATCGCATTTGTGGAAGCATCTTTTTGTTGGTCATTATTTTAGTTTGTGGCAGCGGGAGAAATATCTACTTTCATGAAATATCTCCTCGAGTTTGGAAGAAGGTTATTGCAAATGAGTTTCGATACATGAATTTAGAAGCATCATAAACTGTGTAATTTGCTGTTTGGGCATTTATATACATCATTGCCAAGAATTAAGAAATAATGTTTAGCTGATTGATATTCTTAGTTAACTGAAGTGTGCTCAGAACAGCTGTACTGAGCTTGAAATTGTGTGACATATTTGAGCCTTTAGACTTGAGAGCAGTTATCAAGAGATCTCAGAGCTGGATTTTCTTAGACCTTGCGTGCCCGTTTTGCATAAGCAAGCAGAAGTCACTTTGAAGAGTTCTACACACTTGCAAATTTGTATTGTGGCATTAATAGCTACATTTTGTTTCAAAAGGTTTGCCTGCTTAGTAGATGACTCTTTGTAACCTGACCTTTATTTGGACACATGAATTGTAATTGAGCTTTTAAAAATTCAGGCCTCTTTTCCCTCTGGCGTTGTTTACATTCAGTTATATTTTAGCTTTACGCCCTCCCTGCTGTATCTATTTGTAGTTTTGGACAAAATATTGCTTGTAGTCATGAAACTCGGGTTGCTAACTGGCATATCTGGGAAACCATAGTCCCTGTCTCTCTGGGTTGAGCTTTTAGCCAGCCAGGTGTTGCTTTTCTTTCAAGTCCTGAGGTGCTGATAAATAATTAACAAGAAGATCATTCCCCTTTCTGTTAGCTTGCTAGCTTCCAGTGAGCCTTAGTTCCCACTTTACAGCTACTCTTTTGGAGAAATTGTCTGAACAGAGCCTGAATAGCGTTATTGGCTTTCTGTCTCTAAATTAAACATATCCAATTTGGGGAGGAGAGTGATTCGTGAACCTCAAATACACAAAGCTTCAGGGTGTGCTTTTTATGATTCCTGTTCAGTGAGGTCTCATATTATTAGGAATTATATTCATTTTGGGAAAGATTTGTGGGAAAATGGAGTTTATGGCGGAAGAGGCCAGCCCACTTTGAGGCTAAAAAGAAGGCAGATCAAAGGAGAGCTTCACAGAGCTGAGGGTTTGGAAAGATGTCAGAATGGTGGCAGTCCATATGTCTGTCCACAGAAGGATCAGCTATACTCACGTCACTTTTGGCAGGTGTCTAATTTCTTTTTAAAGACCTCCAATGATGAAGACTACACAAACTCCCGAAGCAAATTTGTCCTTTACTTGAAGGTAGTGAGCTGTCACTGAGAAGTTGCCTGTAGACCTTTAATATTATAAATACAACCAATAACATGAATGCTGTCAGTGCCCTCGTCCATGCACCAACACCTTCATCCTTATTCCTATCAGCATGTGCCTGATGATTTCACAGATTATGGTCCTTCAATTAGAGCGTGGCAGATTCTGCCAGAGATTGATGTTCCTATGCCCAGTGCAGTTTTGCTTATTGTCAGACTATTGCTGGGAAACCTGGAGGTTTGGTTTCACTCAGGGCTGGTTCTGGGGAGATTGCAGGCATTTTTTCTGGAAGTTGATTGAGGAAGGAGGCAGCTGCTGAGGACAGTCATGTGAAGAACTTGTATTTAGGGTTTAATTTCTTTCTAGTATCTTGTGGTTGGCTATCTGAAGTAGTTTTCCTTATAACCACGTGATCTTCCCTCCAGCAACTGAATATGTTTTCATAAACAGCACATAATGGATTTGATGATACTTTATGTGAGAGGGATAAGTTGCCATACGCTAAAGGTAGGGATACCAGATAAGCGGTAAGAGCAGATGGCACTGTCATTATCAGAGGAAAACAGCTAAAGAAGTTGCTTGAGAGCAGGAAATGAATCAAAGAATACTGTGTATAAGCATGCTCTCAGCTATCTTTACACACCGTTTTAGATTCAGCATATACTTTCTATGCTGCTTTTGCTGCTTTGCTCTGCCTTTGGCTACAGGTGTGTCCTCCCACCATGCCCCTTTACTACTTTGCTCTGTAGACGAAGAACCACATCAGAGTTGTTGACCTAGGAAGTGACTGGGCAGGAGAACATAGGGCAGAAATGTTCTCCCAAGGCTGGAGTTAGTCTGAGTCCTGACTGACAAAGTGGAGGGACAGAGATGGGACAAGGTGGGACTCATGCCAGTTCTTGAAAACCTCACGCCTTGCTATCAAACTATCAAACCAGATAGAGCACTTGGAGAAATAAACAAGGAGATTGCTTGGCTCCAGATGCTTGTTGCTTTTGAGCCTTTTATCTAGGCTGTGGGGAGAAATGCTGTGCAATGGTCTTGGCTTGAGGCTAGAAATTGAGATTTCTGCATGTTACTCCCTGATTTGTGAGTAGGTTTTTGTCACAACCCCTCCCCCCAACAAAAAAACAACCCCAAACTTCAAACAACTTTCTGTAAAGCTGGGTCTGGGAATGTAGCGTTCACCAGCGTTTGGCTGTCTGGGGAAATGCTTGCTGTTTGTAAAGTGCTTAGAGACCTCGGTACACAGTTGCAGTACAAAATATTTTGTCGTAGTGTCTACTTTGCATGTCCCTCTTCTCCTTTTTTTATTTTATTTCTGATTATCACCCAGGTATGGATCTTTTCTGATGTGAATCCCAGCTTATAGGAATGTTTCCCCCAGAGTTTTTGATTTGGATTTTCAAAATATAATTGAAAGTGTTCCTTTTTCCTCTCCTGAATCCTTATTTTTGTTCAGTTGCTGTTCAGTTGTCTGTCTCATGTATCATGTGTTACCCTTTTTCTACTTGTTATTTTGTTACATTAGTTCTTAGGCTCTCAAGAAGGTAATCCTATTGTGCTATACGCTGTGCAAATGTAGGAGAAAGATGGTTTCATCCTGCGAGATCCTCTGCTTTCATGTGTGGAATGGGGGCCAAAGATTGTTCGGACACACAGATAAGGAAATGGAGCTTGTGAAGTGTGCTTAGCATATTAAACATGATGTAGGCAAGGAAAAAAATCTATTTCAGGAGTCAGATCTCTATTTATAGTCCTTTGCACACCTTTCCAACAGACACATTAAAACTGCATCACCTGATGCAATGTAGCAATCAGCTCCCTGAGAAAGTGCCCTGCGAATGCAAAGGGATGGAGAGTCTATGGCAGATGAAAGAGCAAGTTCCTCAGCGGCTCCTTATCGTGCTGATCAACTGAGACAAACCCCTTCTCTGCCTTGCTGTTCCGCTTGCAGGAGCCGAATGGTGCTGCCTGCCTTTCGGGCGCTGCTGGTGGCTCCTGCCGAAGTGGAGTGCCCACCGGCCCCACTTCTCTGCTGTTGGGAGCCTGGGGACAGCTCTGGGGTCCCTGCTGGTGGCATGTCCAGAGACAAACGGTGCTTTCTTCCCTCTTTATCCCCAGCAAAGAATGAGGCAGATGCAGCAGCTGCACCACAGTGAATGCAATTGGTGGCTGGTGGGGCACCGAGAGCTTTTCTTGATGCTGTTCGCTTTCTCTTTTTTTGACTTGCTGCCTTTACCACTTTAGACTTGTGGCTGCTGTTTTGTGTCACACTTGCAGTGAGGCCTCAGCTGGGCTTCTCCCCTGCCCCCCTCAATTTTCTTGTTATAACTGTGAAGAAATATCTTCATCTTGAGGTAACTGGTGCAGCTGAAGAACAGTGGGCGTAAGTTGCTTCCCATGGCTTGTGTGTTTTCCTTTTGCCTTCAAGTGAAGTTTATAATAGTGCAAAACCAGAAAGTTTTCCTTTATACTCTGACAGAATCAGTAAGCACTCACTTTTTATGTCAATTTTTGTAATATTAGTGTGACTCATGGTAGAACTTCTGACTTTGTTGCTCTCAACCTGGGTACATTCTGGGGAGAATGCTTGTGAAACGTTGTGGCTATGCTGGAATATTCACGGTAAAGATGATGTGAATCACTAACGCCAGCAGTACTGTGGGATGTTGCCAGCTACCGCATCTCCTGTGGTTTCCACCCCCCTTCAGCTGAAGTCCTTGTCTCTTACCCACTTCTTGCTTTATGCTGATGCTTTTGTGGAATCTCGTGTAGTTCTGTAGGTGTTTGACCACCATTTTGGTCTGAAATACATTCTGCTGTTTCAACACCCACCACTCTCTGCCCCTTGCTGGGGACTTTACACTATGCAGAACAAAGAACAGTTTTGCAGTCTGGCACACCAGTGGTACAAAGCCCTTGTAGAAATAAGCAGCTCCAGTGACAATTAGTGACTTGATTTATGTTGGGTATTGAACAGGCAGGGTAGAAGTGTGTGTGTTGCACCAAGTCTGAAGCAGAACGTAGCAGATCAGCAGAGTCTGCAGTGAAGTACAAACGTGGGACTTATATCTGTGTATCCAGGTCACTTTCAGTCATCCTGGAACCAAGGGCTCAAAAATTATGTGTTCCTTTCTGCAGTGCTGATGCTGATAGTGGAGTTGCTCAGGGCTGTATATAAAACCTCACTACAGGTATAATTTAACTATTCTCTTTTCAATTGCAGAAGAGTGAAGAGCACTGTCTCTGTACGTTGTCATCCCGTATGTGCTGCAAGAGATTCTTCTGTCATGTCTATACCCATATGTAATTCTTTCCTCTTGCATAATTCATCATTGAAGAATTTGCATTTCCCTGAAGTTGAAAGTTGCCAGAGTGTGTTGTAATGATGAGAGAAATGGGGGCAGGAGCAGCTGACTGGGTTTGGTTTTTTTTGACCTAGCACTTTTGCGAACTTATTTACTGTACAAAAACCTCCTAACTAAGAGCCAGTTGAGCTGGTGCCAGAGGAATATTTCAGACTTTAAAAGTGACATGACCCGTTTATATTTTTACTTGAAAAAGCATTTTCGGAGCTGTCTCAGTACAAGGTGACCATCTGTCCATGTCCCCTGCTGAACTGACAGTGCGGGGAAGCGAAGCCTTTGACTGTCCCTATAAACAGACACCCCTACACCCTTTCTTCTAGAGTCAGTGGTTTACCATGTCTTTGATATGGGGAAATGTCATAGGCAAGTGGGCAAATACACAACAGGGAGATTTTTGGTGTGGTACCAGGTACAGACCTGCTGTCACAGGTAAGAATGTATGAGTGGCGTATACTGAGAACCTGTCTCTAGTAGATGTGGATCTGGTAAAATGCATAGAGCATGTATTGGGATAGCTAAAGTCATTTGAAAGTAGATTTCACTGTTGTTGCATAGCACTGTAAGAGGTGAGCTGTATGCTAAAGCATGCATGTGGCTTTCTTCACAAATCAGCATGTGAATATCTTTAATGTGGGAATCTTTCCTTTTTAAGCAGATGAGCAAAGGACACTTCCAAGAAACTCTGACTACCTCTTTTTAGTAACCCAGTTTGTTTTCGGTGTTTTTAGTGGATGTAACAGAGCACATGGCAACAAGAAGAACTTGGTGAGAGAGCAGTTGGCTCTCATTGAGGGGTACATTACACCACATTATGGGGTCATGGGACTACCAACTGTTGTGCTAGTTCTCCAAACACCATATCTTCCTTTCCAGGGTGTCACTCTAAAGGTTTCAACCTCTATCGCAATTTAGCACTACATAATGTGGAATGGAGGCTGCACCAGGTTGCGATGTAGCTCATTGCAATATCAATAACATTATTGATGCCACTTGCGCTGCTGCGCGACGGAATCATGCAAACCTAAAAGACAAGGTAATCAATTGGACTTTTCAGCTACTTATCTGTGAGAGAGGGCATGCTGGAAGGCTGATATGACCTTTCCAGATCGTCAGTCTATTTAGTATAATTAATGAAAAGCTCCCTGCTGGACTGAAATGTCTAGATGCTTTCCTTTGGGGGAGAGGAGCTTAGGGAAAGATGGAGATGTGGCTTTTGAAGAGTCCGAAGGGCAAAATCTTGTTGTGAAAGAAGGAAGATCATAAAGAATTAGGCAGCTCAGGTATGCACCGTTTCACTGTGGGATTATTGAAATTAATGTCTCTGTCACTGTTTACATCACTGCAACATGTCTTCTGACACCTCTGGCAATTTCCCTCTTGACTGAGAATCATTTTTCATCTTCATGATGCACCAGGAATCTTTTAGCACTGCTGCAGAAGTGCTGTATGTGTATTCATAGCTCGGCTTTGAAGGAGAGTTTTTTAAAATAGGTGAAGAGCTCAGACAGTCATAATTTCCCTTTTGGCAATACTCTGTTTGATCGTCTTTTACAGATCAAATAAATACACTGGAGGTTAAGGGAAACAGTGGGTGTAACAAACCCAAATGCCGACTGACACAGCCTAAAAGCCCCCCCATGCTAGCTAAATCCTATATTCACACAATGCTGCTACTGGTTCCCTGCTTAAAAACAAAAATGCCTTCAAGATTCTGCCAATAACCACAGCTGTCCAATATGTATTTAAACAGTTATTTGTCACCATCAGGCATATTTTGCCTGAGTGGTTATTATACATTTATTTGTCTTTGATTCCCTCCCATGTTTTGCTGAAGCAACAATAACATGGAGACATTTGCCTTGCAGAGGAAGAATCTCGGTGAATCATTCAAACCTGTTTCCTTGGCTTTGTCTTAGTAAATTTGTATGTCTGTGTGGGAAGTGACTGGTCACTTGCTGTATCTTCCTCTTCTCCTGCTTCCTGATGGCTAGTTACAATCTCAAATGGCTTCCTCCGAGAAGCACACAGCTGTATGCTATTTAGTCCTTTAACAACCAGAAACAGACAGAGTGAATGTAAAATTGATGTAAAATAGCCTGTTTAATAATATTCTGCTACTATTACGTTGTGAATAAACTGTTCGTTTTAAGATCTAACTGATTGTAAGTTTTAGAAATAAGTGTATGGTGGGGTTGTTTTTTTTTTTTTTGGACTGCAAAGCTTGTAGAACTTTAAAAATACCCCCCCCCCCTTTATATATATATATATCTAAAAACTCCATCTAGTACAGTGGGCACTGTAGAGTTACTGTAAGGCACGATACTCAGAGCAGAATGATTATGAAGTTAGTTTCTCATCTCAACAAAGAAAACTGCTTTCCAGTCATCCAGGGCTGTAGTCAACACATCCATTTCTCCTCACTTCAAGAATATGGTTTCTATAGTTAAATACGCGGAACAACCATCTGCAAGTCTTGCTCTCCACGTGGCAGAGAGAGGGTGTTCTGGCAGTAATTGCTTTTAAATCTCGAGTTACCTTTGTTATGAATTGTGTTGTTAGTGCAATGCTTCCTATGTACCTACGGCTATGTGACTTTCTGGAAAATTGGTAAGTATTCAAAAATAACTGACTTGATCACTTCTAAAATTCGCAGCCACCTTCACATCTTATGATGGAGACAGATTGAGATTAAAACTGCTAAAGAACAATCAGTTTCCCACGGGCTGTGTCATGTCAGTGTCCTTATAGAAAGGCCCTACAGCATTTAGAGACTTTGGAAGGCAGCAGATAGGGAGCTCAAAGTGTTTTGTTTTAAGAAAATGCCAGTCTACTTTCAGCAAAATAAGTCATTTGTGAGTGACTGGCTTTTTTTCCAAACACTTTCAAAAGCGATGAACAGAGACTAGTATAGAGACAGGATTCTATGGGTGTCTTTTTCTTTTGATAGCTACAGATACGAAAGCTGATGACATTTTGTGCAGGAGGATCTTGTTTTGTTCTGAATGTTTATTTTTCCACAGAAAGGGGCAAGACTGACGCTGTGACACTCTGAAGTCTTCGTGAAGTTTTGGAGAAAGGCATAGTGATAAATTTTGGAGGAGGAATATTAACAGTAGTCATATTGCATGATATTTTTAGTCTTCAGCTCCAGTGGTTTCTCACAGCTCATGAAGGCTGATGTAAATGCAGCGCTGCAAGTTCAGTGCCTAATGTGAATCCTATAGCGTTCTGCAGACCTTTAATTATGTGAAGAACTGGAGAAAAAACATAGAGAATAGAGACTTGCCTTGTTTTGGGCAAGATGTGTGTCCTCCTTTAGCTTTGCCACCTATATGGATATCAACACATCTAAATAAGTGGATTTTTCAAGAAAGAGGGGATATTGTGGTCTGTTTTGACCAGTTGCTGCTTGCCTGTGTTGTTCTGTTTGTCTCATTTCAGAGATGGAAATCTGCCTTTTGTATTTGGCAATATACACCTTCAAGCTCAGCCTTGATGGCTAGTGGTGGAGTAGACATAACAACTTTTTAGATGCCGATAGAGAGTTCATTTGTTTAATTGTCTCTGATCCTTCACTCTTATCTGCATGGTGGGATGCTTTAAAAGGAGCATCGTTCTTCTGCATAGTTTGTATCAAACAGTGAAGGTTTTCTTGATGTAGAAATTATTCGCTGTATGTCAGCCATCTGTTCTTCCAGTCTTTAAATGCCGTATCTGATCAGTAGAGCCCCTCAAATTTTTGAGTGAAAAAAAACTGGAGTGAGAAAATGGCATTAAAGTTTTATATCAGCTTCTTTTGGCTCAATAAACAATAGTGAAGCGTTCAAAGGATTAATAGATCCTTCCTGCAGGGCCTCAGCTATATTATTGAGAGGAATTTTGTCTGCTAAAATATGAGCCTTACAGTACCTCTGCAGGCATATATTATTTGGCTTTTCTTCTTGAAGGATAGCTTGTCACCCTAAAGGCAATTTTTCTTTTTCATTTACAGCATACTATAATTTTCATGTGCTTGTTCCACTGCACACCCCCATATGCAGCGTGTTACTTCCCTCCATACATTAACACTGGTGCCTTAACAAAGAATCAGCTCTGTGCTTTTGTGTAGCTAACAGAATGCTGCTATTTCGCAGAGCTGACCAACAGAAAATCTAAGACACAGCAATTTAGAACAAACCCAAAGCCTACCGTGAAATGTTTGTGCCTTTCTCTTGCTTTCCTTGGGGGATTAGGGTATTGCTGTAGAGTGTGGGAACTTCAGATTCAGGTACCTGTTTTGCCCCGTGCAGAGTCATTTGGCAGATGAAAGCTTCTGGTCTCAATTAGGCAAAGCAAGGACCCTAATCTGAATATTTGTGCTACAAATCTCACAGGTGCCTTCTTGCTGAGATGACTGTACCTTTGTGTTTTCCTTTCTCCAACAATCAGAATTGCTTACCAAACTTTATCTAACATCTCGCAAATGTAATTGTGTCTGAAATTGCAGGAAGTCACAGAGCATGTTGAAATTTTCTGTTCCTGCTTCTAGGCATCACAACATTAATATCAAAAGTTTCGCTTCTGCTGTTTTCCTTCTGACACTTTGAGAATGGGATTTACTTTGGTATATGGTCAATTTAATCCCACTGGAGCATTGTGAGTGTGTGTATGTATGAGCACATGTTTGCAGGGCTGTCTTCTGATCAAGACCTATGTGAGCCTAATGTAGGCTTGATGCTGGCTTGCTCCATAGGGTTCTGTTTCATTGCATTTAAAATTCAAAGTGCAGAAGTGCACAGAGGTGTCAGTCAAGTTAAATAAAGCTACATGAACCTCAAAATAGCATCTGTTTTCATGGCATTGTCCTAAGCAGATGTTATAAAGGTGTTGCTTTATTAGACGGCTGTCCATTCTTTCAGTATGCTGAAGAGTTTATAGCTTGTTGCTCAAACCAGATCTTGGAGCAAGAACTGGTATGGCATCAGTCTTGTCCATCATACATCAGCTCATCATTTTTGTTAGGTCTTCGTATGATCTGTGTTAGCTCCTCTATGTTGTTTTAGTCCATGGATTTATAAAGCCTCTGAGGTGTTAGTGTTGAAAGTATTGGTTAAAGTTTCTATAGACAATTTCAGACTATCTTCTGTTCTTACCTTTGTAAAGATTTCACAGTTCTTACTGTTTTTGGTTCCTTAATCTTTTTTTGTTGGTGTGATTCCTTATCTCTAAATATTAAAAGGTGACTTCTGTGTATAGCTGAGTTTGTGCACTTAAGGTCAGCAAAGTTTATAGATGTTTTGTTTAGTAAAACAGAAAAACACAATTTCTTTGTTGCTCGGAGAGCACTGTTACATTTGCTGACCACTATCACCTTTTGTAAACCTTTGGGGAACGAAAAGAAGCTGTTGCATTATTTCATCGTGATCCAAATCAACCAGTGTGGTTTATGTCAAGAAAAACATTTTAGCAAGCCTATTATAAAGTTTCTGTCAGAGTCAATACATTAAAGAAAACCGAATTGGGGATTATACTTTGGGCTAAACTTCTTTGCAGTATGCTTTCTATAAAGGCTTATTAGGGGAAGTGAATTACTTGCATATTGAAAGATAGCATTTGTAGATTAGAAGCTGGTTGAGAAACAGAAGAATGTTTGGAATTGATCAGTTTTCCATAAACAAAGCAGAGCTGCTGGCAGTATCTTGTCTCAGAGTTGTATAATATAGCGAGGTATGCTGTTGCATATGCTTATTATGAATTGTTATTTCTGATTATTTTTCTCACTTCTAAATGTATGAAAATAGGAAAAAGATTGGAAACTGAAACTTTGATTTTCAGTAAAAAACCCCAAAAAACCCAAGAAAAACTGAAACTTATTCCAAGTTTTTTAGTTAAGATTATTCTGAGTGAGGAAAATGGAAGAAAGGACAAAGGTGACAAAAGGCATCTGAAATGGCAAAGATTTGAAGAACAACAAAATTGTTTGGTTTGAGTCTTTTAAGTTCAAAGTGGCTTTTAAAGAGCTTTATGAAGTTGTTAAAAAGCTAATCCAATAAACAGAAGTGCAGGGTAATGAACTTTAGAAAGAGTGGCTTGAAATGCTTGAACCCACTGGTGGGTTCAAAATTAAACCCTGTTATTCTCTCACATAGTCTTGGGCTTTGGTGTTTCTGGCTTACTGAAAATATTGGCTTAGTGCTCAGCTGTGGTCAAAATTATTAAAAAAAAAAAAGCCACTTGACAATGGCCTTTTAATAAGAAATGAATTAAGAATCTGCTATATTTGGGGTTTTTTTTGTCCTTTTTCTTCCTTCATTTCAGAGATGAAAGAATGGAGGGGGGCTAGGGAGAAAAAGTTGGAAAGCAATAAAAAAATCTGGATTTTTCTCTGGTCTTAGTGGAAAAGCTTCCATTTACTTTGGGGATACATCGTCAGGGCTGTTATGGGGGAATTATGATGAGCCTCTTAAATAGGGAATAATAAAGATAACAAGAACACTGATTTTGCAAGGGATTGTAAGATATTACAAGATGAGGAAAAGTAAAAAAAACAAACAAATATGGACTGTCATCTGCATGTATGGATTTCTGCTTTTGGACAAGTAAAGGTAACATGCTTATTTAATGAGGAGAGTGGAAAAAATAGTATTTGAAGCAACTCTTATGGAGAAATTAATTTTATTTCCTGTGGAAACATAAAAAGTTTGAGAATCTCATGTTTTCTTTTCTCTGAACCTTTCCTGAACAAAAACAAAACCAAGAAAATGGATGGGAAAAAAGTCTGTTGTTTCATTCTCCCTTCCACCTCCCCACAAATGAAATAAATGAGACTAAGCAAACGCTTCTCGAAATTGGAGAACTACAGAAAATCAAGAGATTTATACGTGTTTTTTTTTTTCTCCAGTGTGGTGTTGCTTTGTTTATTTTTGTGGGTTTTTAAGGAAGTCTCTAAGAGCACTACAAGAGGATGAAATAAATTTGATGGTAAAACACAAGAAAGTGGTTTACCTGGAAAAAGTAAAAACTGAAGCATAGGAAAGTTCCACCTGAACATGAGGACGAACTTCTTCACTCTGAGAGTGACGGCGCACTGGAACAGGTTGCCCAGGGAGGTTGTGGATTCTCCTACTCTGGAGATACTCAAGACCCACCTGGAAGCAGTCCTGTGCAGCCTGCTGTAGGCGACCCTGCTTTGGCAGGGGGGTTGGACTAGATGACCCACAGAGGTCCCTTCCAACCCCTAAGATTCGGTGATTCTGTGGCAGGATTTGATTGAAGAAAGTACATTTCTTGAAAGAAAAACTTTATCCGTAAGTGCACTGATTTTTATAATGATGATAGGACTATGAGCAAGCTGTGATATACCAATTGTTGTGCCTTCAAATATATGCCAACTGCTGATCACTGGGTTTAGGAAGATATTTTTCTCACAGAGCCAGTATTACTTAGTTATCGTTAAAATTCCTCAGGGAAGAAGTATATATGAGGGAGGCATTGTTACAATTTCCTTACAAAGACAGGGAAATGTGGCATTGACCTGTTACCTGAAATGTCTTTTGGGCAGGGTGCTGGTTTTAGTAAGACACCCCTGGCTTATTTTCCCTGTTTGGTCATGGGATACCTTCAGCTCCACAGCTTACCTCTGCTTTAGTCTAAAGGCCCTGCTGCTCATGGATAACGTGAAGCCTGGGTCAACAGCCACGTCTTGCACATTGCTAGTTTGGTGGTAATTGCCTGTGTCATGCATGTGGTTTTGTATAATGTCATTTAGCTGGTCTGTATTTTTCAACTGTTCTATCATGACCTGATACAAAGGATCATCTTCTACATAAAATACCATAGAAAACATACAAAACGTACTAAAGAGAACATACTGGGATGTCGTAGAACTGTAGTGTTCTCTAAAAGATTATAAAGAGCAAAGAAAGGTTCCTGAAATGTTACTTTTGCAGTCTTAAAATATGCATAAATTATGGCTTCAATTCTGTTTCATGGAATCAGTGATACAGCTCCTATGGTTTACGATATGAGCAGCCTAAGGCAACAGAATTAGAGCAATATTGTGCTCCATTATTCCCTGTAATGAATTTAGCACGCAACAGGAGTATGTACTAATTGTTTGCTAGGACTACAGTCTTCAGGGTGCTGGGTAACTACGCACTGAGGAATTCTATGCATTTCAGATGTGTGCATTATAGGTGTTCAAATGACTGAAAATGGACTGTGTCAGAAGTATTAAATCTGTGATAACATTTTATTGAATATGAAATGTGAAAATACTTATTTATTTGATTTCCAGTGTTAACAGTATGCTTTCAGCCAGTTATTTAATATTGTGGGGTTTTTTGCCAGTGGCAGAGTTGGTTTCACTTATGGATAGGGTGGCTGCTATGTCTGTTTGCTGCGTCTGTATCCTTGGGATTCGTTTAGAGAAAGTATTCTCCTTTGTCTCTTGAGATTTTTTTCCTTCTTTCTCTTTGGAGAAAAGTTAGCTGTGCTGAAAATGTTGAAAATCCTGAATCTTGAATTCTTTGCTCAAGCTTGTGAATTCACCCAGCTTATCTACAAGTTGTCCTGGAAAGGCTCCTTGGGACTGAACTTCTCAGTTCAGTGTCTGGGTGGAAAACTGTGGTAGAAGGGCTTTTCACTTTATTTTACTCACAGCTGGGCAGGACTGGAAATTCAGAGAGAACACAAAAGATCAGAGTACTAAGGAAGGTCTGATGGAGTAGAAAGATGAGATTTTTTTTCTACTTGTGACTTTGTTTTCCGTGGAAAAAAATCATTATTAGGCAACTTACATTTTCAGCCTTAAGGAATCTAAAAATGGAAATTCTGTATAGCTCCCTAATAACATGTTAGAAAATGCAGTTTCAAAAATACTTCAGTTCTTGGGCACGTAGAAAAGCAAGCAAGCTTCACTGTTTATTATTGCTGCACATTTGCATAACTCAGTAGTACATGAACCTACATCGAACTGTTTCTGGTTATGAAAATAATTCGACATGTGACACTTATGTATGCTAAATTCTAAAATATAGTTTAACTGACTAAAGTATTCATGTCAGGGGTTAGCACAGTTAGAGATGTTCACGATAACGCTCTGATAACTGTTGTACTGTAGCAAATTAGTGTTTCCAATTAATTGTCCTGCTGCATACATGATTACAGCATATGTCTAATCAGGATTCAATATCTTGAACAGTATTACTATAGCATGAGTAATTGTTAGGGAGAAGTAATTAATTAAACTTTCCAGTGTGTTTGCCTGCTAATTGTTTCACTGTTGTTTCCCTGCTCTAGTTATGTCATTAAGTTTTTATTCATTTTTATTTTTCCTGCTAAGATGCCAATTCTTTCTATTTTTACTTTGTAAAAGTCTCGGCGAAGTTAGGTAGATAATGTGTTATTCTTAAAAGCATCTGTCCATGGGCACTTTATCCACCCAATATTTTTTACTGTACCTAAGCATGCTAGAAAAATAAATGTTCCTTCCACTGAAAGCTTTTATAAAGAGAACTGTCTGTAAATACTATCAACTTTCAACATCTTTTTACCTGTATCTAGATCTTTTCTGTAGAATAAGAATTACAGAATTGTGTTCTGAAACTTGTTTGCTGTGTCTGTCAATGAGCAAATGCTCTGTGTTTGATCATTGTGAATGATGTAGTAATATATACAGTTATTTGTGATTTTGGAATTTGCTTTTTTGTTTATTGTAGTGAGCAGTTGAATATGTTCTATTTTTATTCATATGATTGTATAAATAAAAAATTAGCATAGAGATTAACATAAATGGGTTATATGAAGGCAATGCTGCAGCTTAAGAAGCAGAGATCACATAGGAATGTAGTTATCTAGATTTTTTTAAATGTTTCTTTAACCTCCATGGAGCTGGGACATGAAACTTAAGATTCACTAGCTCATATGTGGTGGCATGTTCTCTGTATATGTTTTTCCTTAATCATACTTGGTTTAACTTGTAACAGAACTGTAAGATGAACTCTAAAAAGGTTTGTTGTTTGTTTTTTTTAACTTAGAACAACTGTTTATCTGGCATGCTGTCATTTTCTGTATCAACTTTGATGAAAACCAGTATATGTCTCTTTAATTATGTTTACGATCATTTAGTTGAGAGATTAATGTTAGACAATAGCCATTATCGAATCAGAATTCTTCTGGACTTTTTCTGTTACCTTGCATTACCCTGGTACCTAACCCAAAAGGAAAGTGCAAGTATGGACACGAGAATAGGATGAGATTACAATTTCTCCTTGAGCCTGGCCAGAAAAATTCTTAGTGGAATCTATTTACAACATGTGCATCAGGATGATGGTGGTGTAACAAGTACTGAGAAGTAGCTTTCCTGCTCGTTCAGACTTCAAAGACCTCGATCACACTCTTCAGTTGGAAAACCACGAGCTGATACACGATGGAGGTGTCTGTAGCTACCTGATGTGGGGAGACCCTGTGCAGCAGCTGTGATTTGAAGGTCATGGTACTTATTTAGTGTCAGTAATACTAGTGTGTTGTTTCAGATGATATTCACAGATATTAGTGCTGGATATGTAAATGACATCTCTTCCACAGTCAACTTCTGTTCCAGCTGTTGTTCAGGGAAGATGGGTTCAGCCCAAGAAAAGGCATCAGTCAGTAATCCTTCCAAGTCTTGTTCAATTTGTTTGCTTAAATTATTAAGCTTATGTTAACCTCAGGTACTAGAATTGTACATTTAATGGTATGTGACTTGATAGCTGTTTTTGTGTGCTAAGACAATCCTGTCTGAATTGCTTTTCCTGACACAAAAACTCTGATTGGAACCTGATCAATGTACAAAACAGTGGACCAGACTGGATCAATAGACTACCAAACGGATTTATGGTCATCTTGATTGAATCCTCAGAATTTTTTTCCTGTTTTTTTTTTTTTTAGACTAATAATTGCAGTTAGCTTGCAAAAATTAGCTCCATGGATAACCAGCTGGGAGCAACTCATGCTATGGGAACTGCAACTACTTACTGAATGTATCTTGCTTATTTGAAGAGGATACACTTACTATGTTGCTTCTTGAAATGCCTTTACTGCTTTATAGGAATTAAAACTCCCTGTTTTTTTTTAAAGGTGACTAAGAAGATAAGCACCTGTGTGGGCCTCTGCAGTAGCCTGGAAGGTGAAGGCAATACTTTTAGAAATACTCAAGCCACTTAACTGTATCAAATTGAAATAGAAATGGATCCATACTGCTGTAATCGTTGTTATTGACTTGAACAAACTCTTACATTGGGCCAGCATGAGAGGCTGTATGGATCCTTCACATTCTGTGTTTTCCTGCTCATGATAGTGTATTGGTAGTAGATACAGGGAACATAAACCGAATTCAGTAAAAAAAAAAAAACCCACAGCATTTTGCTGCAGGTATTTGTATTAAGGGGGAAGTTAACTTCAGAGAATAAAATTGCTGAAAGCATGCAAGTCCAGCTGAGGTGCTCAGCTCAGGATCCCTAGCCCCTTCTATTTATAAAGTTTCTGTAGATTTTATTTTAAACATTTTGGGGGAAGGACAGTAATGCAAAGTAACGTATAAACTGGACAGTCTTGTGTACAGTTTTAGAGGAAAGTTGTAATGGTAAAATAAATGCAGCCTTCATACAGGCTTGGGGGTGGTGGCTTACGCTAATATATGCAACCCATTTTTTGTAGCAAGAAGTGCTCTTTATGGATCTTTATGCTTCCTTAGGATTCTCCCTTTCGATTCATGATGGAGCTAATTGGCATTCCATACACTTCCTGTGTTAAAATGGGATGTATCTTGAACCGTCAACAACATGCTAAGCACAGCATTGACTTGTCTGCCAATAATAGTCATCGGAAGCTCTTATTTTCCCCATCACCTTCACCTGAATTTTTTTCCTCCATGTATCTTTTTATGTGTTCCATTCCCACCGAAAACATCACTGAAAGAATTACGGTTTCTAAGACATTTCTGTTTGTTTTTTGTGGGTTTTGTTTTGGTTTTTTCCTCCAGGTTGTTTTGCTTTATGAGAAAAGTGGAGCAACAAATGGATTGCTCTGTCTTCTCTTTGAAGCTTTGTGGATCTTTACTGCCACTATGCTGTAGTCAGAGTTGGAATGCTAAAGCATAATATGGTTCAGCTGTGTTTCAATGAACTCTTTAAAATAGAATCCATTATAGTTTTTATTAAGCACACAAACTTCCTTCCCCTGTCTGCATGTTTCTACTTCTTGGTCTTTCAACTGGTTGTCACTGGTATTAGTTGAACGTGGAAGAGTACAGACGTCAAAGGTACTAATTAATAAAGTTTTTATGAAAATGAGTGGGATAGATGTACAAGTAAATCCAGACTGAAGAAAAACTTGAGTACTGATGGAAGTATAGCGTATTAGGTAGAAAAGAATCCATCACAAAACGTATATCTTGATTTCTGGGAGGGGAAGCTTTGATCAAAGCTTGAGAGTTATTAGACAGCATCCTGATACCCTGTGTCTTGTTTTCTGTTTATTGAACTGTTTTGAATCTGTACGAGTGCTCCGTCACAGAATGTTTTGTTAAATCCATTAATGTGTCAGTTTGCTTGCCTTGGTGACTTCAGTCTTCTCTGTTCGCTAGTCAAGCTGTCTTATTTCCTTGCTAAGCTCTTGCTGGGTATCGTTGCTGTGTTTGTTGTAACACAATGCTGCAGGTAATGCTTCAAAACTGTTTTTTTAGACTCACCAGAGGCAAAGTACTTGCCTTGTGACTTCCTTCCTCCCTTTGTACCTAAAGGTATCCTCCTGTTCAGTGACCCAGTGAATAAGCAAGAAAAATTAAAGGTGACTTCTGTCTTCATGCTCTACTCTGCTGGAATGAAGGAAGCCCAGCTGCTTTTAGACAGCAAGACTGAGGAGAGAACCAGATTACACACTGAGAATAATTAGAACAACATGGATTTAATATTATAATTGCCAGGCATTATTCTAGTCATTCCATTGCGACCGCTGTGTTCCTGATTTTCATAAATAACACCAGGTTCAGGGCAACCAGAGAAAACAAATTCAGATTTGGTTACCTAACTTACTGTTCATGTTCTTCTCCACCTTTTCTGTTGCTTCTACAATATAACTTTTTTCTTTTACCCAGATAATTTATCGTTTGCCTCCATGAATATAATAATCAACAATAGAAATGTTGAGAATTTCCTCTCTTTTTTGGATGGCTTTGTGAATCCTTTCATTGATCCCCTTTACTTACACTTTTCGTTTGAATTTCAACAGCCTTATAGCATGTGTGGTATTGCCTTCTGAACGAGGAGAAATAAGCAATGGAGGAAGCATGGGAGGAAGGGGAGAGGAAAAAGAGACTGTATGCTTATAAAATTGGAGACAATGTTAGTGGCCCCTGTAACACTGAAGGTCAGCTTTGTATAAATGTAAAAGTCCGACTTTCGTGAGATTTATCAATGAGTGAAAAATCTGGAAGACTTATCTGTGGCATTCACTGACAAGCTGCAGGGCTATACACATGGAGTAGTGCAAGTATCTTCTGGAGAATGGAATAATGGACTTTAAGGGGTGTAATGAAGAAGATCAGAATGGAAAATTGGGACATAGCTTTCTAGGAAAAAAGTTTAGCTAGCAAAAAGTTTCCTGGTCATATTGTTGACTAGAGATTTTTTCCATGGGAAAAAATCCATACATAAATAACCTTATCAAGGCAGTTTCACAATGGAAATGGTGACTACATGTATTGGCACTGCTGATTGAGATTTATTTATTCATTTATTGCTAAAGCAGACTATACCTGTGTAATTTGATATTCCACAGTGGATGAGGAATGTGAGATACTTCCAGCAACTTGCATATGCAAGCCAGTAGCTCTGGAAAGCATCCGTTTCGTGATGTTCTGAGTTCTAACCCTGCATAAGCTGGCTGTGTGTCAGTCAGAATCTGTGCACATGCCTACTGAAAAGGATGTGTTTACAATAGTGAGCTGGTTAACATCAGGAGTGAGCTTTTGATATTGATGCCCCAGTCATCATCACGTGCCTTCTTTGGCTTATCTCATGGGTTAGTCATGGAGCACAAAATCTGACTTTTAGATGAGCCTACCCAAGGCGAGCGGGGTTCTAGCCCAGCATGAGTGCTCAGTTCGCGGGATCAGACTGGGGCTAGCCAGAATAACATCTTTGGCATGTGTACCATCCCAAATGCTGAGTCTCTCTTACTGGGCTGTAGCTCCTACTTGGCAGTGTTGCTTGTCAGTGCAGGTATAGCTTTTAGCACCAAAGCTGTAGGTTACTGGCTCCTGTAGCAACAAATGTGATGATCACTAAAAGCGAGTTAGATTTGAACAGGCAACAGAATCACAGAATGGTAGGGGTTGGAAGGGACCTCTGTGGGTCATCTAGTCCAACCCTCCTGCCAAAGCAGGGTCATCTACAGCAGGCTGCACAGGACCTTGTCCAGCCGGGTCTTGAATATCGCCAGAGAAGGAAACTCCACAACCTCCCTGGGCAGCCTGTTCCAGTGCTCCGTCACCCTCAGAGGGAAGAAATTCTTCCTCGTGTTCAGACAGAACTTCCTATGCTTCAGTTTGTGCCCATTGCCCCTTGTCCTGTCTCTGGGCACCACTGAAAAGAGTTTGGCCCCATCCTCCTGACACCCACCCTTCAGATATTTGTAAGCATATATTAGGTCCCCTC
>Ga0065711_1029673_pt1 | contig 35278 bp, 14 predicted proteins | sample Hoacrofraction12_FD_59098 | JGI IMG/M metagenome (GOLD analysis project Ga0065711, IMG submission 59098) | Hoatzin crop microbial communities from Cojedes, Venezuela - Epithelial fraction 12 v2 (version 2) | ecosystem: Host-associated > Birds > Digestive system > Esophagus > Crop | place... | reverse complement strand
GGCCGCATTCCTGGAAACATTCAAGACCAGGTTGGACAGGGCTCTGAGCAACCTGATCTAGTTAGTGGTGTCCCTGCTCGCTGCAGGGGGGTTGGACTAGACGACCTCTAGGGGTCCATTTAAAACCCAAAACTTTCTATGATTCTATGATTCTATGTTTTGAAGCTACTTTACAGCATAAAAGTATTAAAAAATTCCATGATTTATATATTTGAAAAAGACACATAACAACATATTGTTACAAATTTTCAGTAACTTCTACAGTATCACAAACATATAACACATTTTAAATTTTGTTCTCCTCTTTTAAAACATGTTTTCTAATGACTTGGAGGTAAATACAAAAAAGCAAGAAGTCAGCATCGATATTCTTTAGGAACAAATCACAGTTCCAGAATGGTAAGCTTCTCCCTGCAAATGTAGCAGAAAAAAACCCACTGCATATAAAACTATAGACACCAGGTTTTTGATTTTTTTTTATCAAATTCTAGCATAAATGCACACTATTTCTCCATTCTGCATAATTTTAACAATGAGTTCATACCAGAATTTCGTTATGTTTTATTGGCATTATAGAAAGCGAGGCAGATTATTAATAAATTGAAAAACTGATTTGGTTGGTAGTACTTAAAGTATCTGTGAATTTACAAATATTCCAGTACAAATGAAATAATAGTCCAATAAAAATATTTTTCTGTATTCTTAATTTATTTTTACCACTGATTGAATTTGGAAGTTTCATCTGTATTGTAAATTATTTTTTAAAATCCAGCATGCAAGTTTTTCTTTTAACAGAAACATTTCCTTTGGTGCATTTTCTTCTTACATTTTTCACAAGCTCAGTTAAAAAAAAGAAATCTCCCAAAAAGACTTTCTAGGCTTGAGCATCAGAAGAAAGACTTACAAATTAACACTTACTTAAATGTGTTGATAAATTGCCATATTTGTAGCCAAATAGTACTTCATTTTCTATTCTTTTCTTGGTTTTGGTCTTGGGATAAAAGTGAATAAGCAGTTTTTAAAATAATTATAATCTGTCTTGATGGATAATACACATCAATTAACTGTCACTTAGAAGTTAAAAAATAATTGTTCTGTATCTGTCTTCCCTCTTTAGCATCAGTCACTGTAGTATCTGATATTAAAGCTCTTTACTGTGGTCCTTCTTAGGAAATGAGAATAAAATTAATGTTCGTGGACGTTCAGAGACTAGCCCAAGGCTATTCAGCAACTCATCAGTAGTACAGCTGAGGTGATTAGACAGGTATTCCGAGTCCCTCTCATTTAGACACAGTGGTACCTAAAAATGCCCACTAACGAACAATGTTTTAGACAACAAGAGTATCTTCAAATTTACCTTATTTTTCTTTTGTTTTTTTTTTTAAGCAATAGCTGTAATAAGGTAAAGAGGACATAGATCACAAAGCATATATTTAATACCATGGCACAAGTGAAATGCTCTGCCTTTTTCTCCCCTCCTTCTACATGAAGGGATTCATGTGGAAGAAATTAAGTAGTCAAAAATAATTTCAGCCACTTCCACATCATATTCTTTGAAGAAACATTGAGCAGCATTCTATGTGGATAACATGAACGGAGGAAAAGAGCGAACAAAAGAGAGGCCATTCATTTTTGAGTCACAAAGGAGCAAGGTACTTTTGGAGGCAATCATTTGGCATACAGAATAAAAAATTAGAACATCTATGCCACTTTTTAGGCCAGAGAGTCCTCAAGAGTCAATTTCAAAATACGTTGTCTGTTTTTTGACCAGCCTTTTCTCTAAGTTGGGATAAAAGCAGCAAATATATCAATGGAGCTATTTTTTCACCTGAAACACTCAACTGCTCCAAAACCTATTGTAAATGTAGGTTTATATATAATATATATATATATGTATTCTCATATAAGAGAATATATACTCATTTAAAGAAATTCTCAATACTTTTTACAAGTTTGGAATTGCAAAATTGGAGAAGTGTATATAAACAGAACAGACTATTGACAGTAAACTGGGAATCCATTGACTAGAATATTTTTTTTTGTGGTGTACAACCCAGATTCAGATGCTCAATTTTTCATGATGTCATGGAACACTTCTGCCCTGCTGTTTCAGATATCAGGACCACTGGACAGGAAGAAATCTGCTTTTCTTTCTCCAAGTGACCATTGGGTTTGAGAAGTCTTGTAGTACATAGGAGACCAGAAGAAGGACTGGCCTATTTTATCCTAAAATTTCTGAAGTGTTTTTTACATGAGAAGAGTTCAAAAGTTTCAGAAGGTCCTGCAGTAGGGGAATACACTTTGCAATTCAAACTTAGGTATACTGAGGGTTCACTGACATTTGAATAAATCAATGTTCTTCTAATAGCTGAAAGTGTAACAGATAATGTATATTTTATTTGTATAAATAAATGTTTCATTGTACATATAATTTTATTGAAACTGATGTGATTATTCTCAGAAATAAGCCCCATGGAACACAGGGACAAGTTTTTAATGGAACTACTAGCCATGAATAAATAAGAACCCATTCAGAAGAATGCATAAGCATTTGTTTATATTTCATCTAGAATGTAGAATAAGACAGACTTTAAGCACATGCAGTGGTGGAAAGGGTGAATAGGAAGTGTTTCCATGAATCAGGACCCTGTGAAGAGCAGTAAATGCCAATACGTACCGTTTACTTGAATATTCCATGTGGAGGCACTGCACACATGTAGCTGCAAAGCAAACAGTCTTTGTTTTGCCAGTGAGATTCCAAACTTTTACAATCTTTCAAAATCTTTTTTAAAACAAGAAGATAATAATGTTATTACTGAAATTGAAAGTAATATGGGCTATTTTGGAGCAAATATGCACCCTGAAACTCACAGATGCTTTCTCCGTCTGTTGTTCTCATCAGAGTGAATGTGTGTAAGCCCTGGACTGCACTTAACATTGTTGACACAAGTGGCATTCTTCGTATGTGATACCTAAGTGCTTGAAGGGAAAATCCATAAGACTTTTTGAGTTGTGCAGCTGACTTGCTTTTACTGCCTTCTATTGTGCTAGTTAAGAGATTCTTCAAGGTGAAGTTGAATGTGCCTTCCAGGATTGAGAGACCATCAGTTGGCCATAACGCTGTAAGAAGGGAAAAGTTAATATAACTAAAATGGCTGTTCACAGCTGTCTCCAAAGGAAATGGAGTACAGACTAAATGCACTAGAACAATTCACAGATCAAAGAATCACAGAAGATCTCAAATTGGAAGGGACCTATGAGAATCATTGAGTACAACTCCCTGTGCCTCTAAAATGAAGTAATATGACTAGGATCATTGTCCAGATGCTCTTTGAACTCTAACCACCTTGGTGCTGTGACCACTTCCCTGGGCAGCCTGTTCGGTGACCAACTGTCCCCTCAGTGAAGAACCTTTTCCTAATGTCCAGTCTGAACTTCCCCTGATTCGTTCCATTTCTTTGTGTCCTATGGCTGGTCACCAGAAAGGAGATCAGCAGCTACCTGTCCACTACACCCCTTGAGGAAGTTGTAGACTGTGATGAGGTCACCTTTCAGCCTTCCCTTCTCCAAGCTGAACAAGCCAATTAACCTCAGCTGCTCCTCGGAAGTCTTACCCTTGAGGCATTTCACCATCTTGGTCGCCCTCGTCTGGACACACTCTAGTAGTCTGATGTCCTTCTTATATTGATGCTTCCAAAACTGCACATCGTGAAGAATTAAGAACTCTAAAATATGATCTTAAAATAATAAAGCACTGAGACTTTAAATAATAGTATCATTAATTGCATTTAGAATTAAAGAACCTTTATCCCCCTTCTGCTGAGACATTTCAAAATAAGGAAAATATCTTCCCACCCTCAAAAAATAAAAGTCATAAATGTTCATGCAACAATGGACAAGAAGTAATACAATACTTTGTCTGCAGAAAAGCAGTGCATTGTATTTCCTTAGTCCCCAGTTCAAGACATAGTTTTGCTATCCCTTTTCAGCAAAGTAATACCAAACATCAATTTTGACTGCTAATTTTGAGATGCCTTTTCCAGGAAAAGCTTAGTCATATCACAATGTGGGGCAACTGCCTTCTGCATTTCCAAGGAGAACACATTAGTAGGTCCAAAACTACATCACATATTTTATTAGTTGTGAAAGACAAAAGTTCAGCTTGCAGCTTGGATAGATGAAAAATCTCAGAATTTAATCTAAATCACAGAGTGAAATGAAGAACTTATCTGTCACACAGCACCAGCCAGATAGCTCCAGATATAATTTGACACTTCCTTTATGGAAAACAAATTTTTCACAGGAAGTCAAAATTAATCTCTTCCAGAGTGGGAGCATTTGGGGTTTGTCAGCCTATGTGGAACACTGAGGAATTCAAACTTGCTGAAGCTTTGTGGTTGTTTTAGAAGAAAACAATGTCTACACAGTTTTAATGGCATAGGAATACTAAAATTCTGCATGGTACATGATAATATTTGTAATGTATATCTTACATTACTGTTTTTTTACACAGCAAGAAGTATGAGATTTGGGCTTCTGTCTAACTAAGTTTATGAGATCTGGTTGCTACTAAATAATTTCTACCATGAATTGAAAAAAAAACTCTTGTGTCAGAGAAGGCACTACATAGTTTGTATGATTTGTATACAAGGTTGCTAGCATAGTCACTGTAAACTGCAGAGTAAAGAGACTGCTAATGTTAACGCTACTATCTCTTATTAAATAGCAGTTGAACTATGGAGAATTGTTATTTCTTTCCACAGTTCAGGAAAGTGGAGAAGGTGAAAGCTTCAAGAGTAGAACAAAAAACCCTAAGTATATTGTTGATAGAAGGCAATCTAGTCTGAGGAAAGCTCAGAGAGGTGGCAAGAAAACTTTTGTGCAGGAAAAGAGGACCAAACATGAGGTTCTCGGGATCAGAGAGGACTGCAGGATCAACTGCAGGACCTAAACAATCGAAGAAAGCCAGCCATGCTGGAAGGACTTTGTGGTTTAAGGGCTTGAGTTGCAGCAGAAGACACAAATCCTTTGAAGGCTGTGGTGGATTGACCCTGGCTGGGTGCCAGACGCCCCCAAAGCCACTCTACCACCCCCCCTCCTCAGCTGGACAAGGGAGAGAAAAGATAACGAAAGGCTCATGGGTTGAGGTAAGGACAGGGAGACATCATTCATCAATCACTGTCACAGGCAAAACAGACTGGACTTGGGAAAAATTAATTTAATTTATTACCAATAAAATCAGAGAAGGGTAATGAGAAATGAAAACTGAATCTTAAAACACATTCTCCCCACTCCTCCCTTCTTCCCAGGCTTAACTTCACTCCCAGTTTTCCCTGCCTCCTCCTGCCTAGTGGTGCAGGGGGACAGGGAATGGGGGCTGCATTTAGTTCATCACACGTTGTCTCTGTCACTCCTTCCGGCTCAGGGGACAGTTCCTCACACTCTTCCCCTGCTCCAGTGTGGGGTCCCACCCATGGGAGACAGTCCTCCTTGAACTGCTCCAATGTGAGTCCTTCCCATGGGCTAAGTTCACAAACTGCTTCACTGTGCATCTTTTCTACGGGGTGTCCTTCAGGAACAGGCTGCTCCAGCATGGGTTCCCCACGGGATCAGAAGCCGTGCCAACAAACCTGCTCTGGCATGGGATCCTGTCTCCAGGGGTCCACAAGTCCTGGCAGAAACCTCCTCCAGCGAAGGCTCCCCATGGGCTCACAGCCTTCTTCAGGCATCCACTTGCTGCTGCGTGGGGTCCCTTCCATGGACTACGGGTGGGTATCTTCTCCACCGTGGACCTCCATTGCTGCAGTGGGACAGCCTGCCTCACCATGGTCTTCTTCACAGGCAGCAGAGGAATCTCTGCTCTGATGCCTGGAGGACCTCCTCGCCCTCCTTCTTCACTGACTTTGGTGTCTGCAGAGTTGTTTCTCTTAGCCTCGCTCCTCTCTCCAGCTAGAGTTCTGCAGGTTCCACCTCCCCTCCCCCACTTCTTAAATGTGTTATCACTAAGGTGCTACCACCATTGCTGATTGGCTCGGCCTTGGTAAGCGGTGGGTCCATCTCAGAGCTGGCTGGCATTGGCTCTGTCGGACACAGGGGAAGCTTCTGGCAGTTTCTCAAAGAAACCACCCCTGTAGCCTGCCTGCCGCTACCAAAATGTTGCCACACAAACACTTTGCCGAAAGAAAGGGCATAAGATACTTAGGAGTAATGGGGATTCTAAGGTGAGGAGCTGAAGAAAGGTGTATTTTGTAGCTATATGTGTTTATTATACTGTTTACTAAAAAAAAATATTTCATAATTTGTTGAAAAACTAGTGTAAATTTTTTTGCTGTCTCTCAACTGCATGTTTGAATGCCCTTTGGCTAGCATTGATGGGTAAAGCTATTATTCAATTGGTTCGTGAATATATCTCTGAAATAGAAAAGGCAAGAAAGCAAAAAAAGTTGAAATTATAGAGAGCCAGAAAAGCTAAAGCACATGTGTATAACACAAGGAAACCCAACCTAACAATTAAGAAAATAAATTCAAAAGTAATTTCACCATATCCATCGGAAAAATCTCTAGCACAATCATTATTGAAGAAGGCAGGATGTAAGGAGCCAGTTTGCTACTAACACGTTGTTTATTTTATATGTACTTTACATCATCCGCACAATGTAAAGCCTAGTTAATATTGCTAATGCCACCTTGGTAACTTGGAAACAAAAACTTAGAATCTCAGAAATGATTAGGTAGAACAAGACTTCTGGAGGTCATCTACTCTAATCACCTTCTCAAAGCTGGACAAACCTGAAAGTCACATAAAATAAGTGCTTTTATGTTCTACGAGGCAAGATTTCACCTTCTAAACTTAAAAATCTAGTCTATGCCAGTTGTCTAGGCACTCTCTGTAGGCAATAAGAAAGAAAAGGTATGTGATATCCCAGAATTAACTCCTGCTATGCTAAAACTCATGCTTCACTCAGGTGGGAAGAATTATGCTCTTTATAATTCTTGTCTCTGTCTAATGAATATGGACAAAGTTTGGAGGATTAGCAAAGCAGAATTTGCTTAACAATGGATTTGAAAGTATGCATTAATTATTTTTTCTTATGGAAGTTAGATATTTTTATAGACATTTTGTTGTAATACGTTACTGAAGTATGTCATATTAACATGAACAAAACAAATTGTTCAAGATTATGATTGTCACTTTGAACACAGTGGAAAAAGCTTGAGAGGTATAGTCCCTCCATTAACTCCGATTTTGGTTGTCTGCAGGCCAAACAGTATTAAAAATAGAAACTCTTGAAGGAAAAGGTGGACAGATGATATTTTTAAAGGGCAGCAGTAAGGCCAAACAATGCAGAAGGAGAAAGGTGTTGGGTTCTGCCATCTTTACTCATACTGAGTATCACAGTAAAGTTTGTAGTAGACACTTCAAAAATTACAAACATATTGCTGCTCAACACAAGAGAACACTACTGGCTTTTACCCAGTATGCATTCTGAGTAGTGAAGATAATATCTTACATTCTATACTTGGCACTTATACATAGCCTGATCTTCAGACATACTGCACATTTCAGTAATGTTAAGTGATTTCACTGGGAGCAGTGGCAAAAGTAGCACATTTGAAAACTTGGCCATTTGTTTAGATATCTAAATATGAATTTAAGCTATAGAAATTTGAAAATCTTTTCCCTTCTCTTCACAACTAACCGAGGAACAAGCTTCACTAGAAAATCTCTTAAAATAGAGATAAACATAATTTCTAAATTATCATCATCTGATCATCTAAAATGTGGTGGTAAAATATGGTCTTGGCTTTTCTGAAAGCAGGTTTTTTATACTAAATTTTTTGTTATTTGATGATCTAGCTTTTAGTGTTCACTTTTTAAAGTTTGGTGATGGTCAGTTTCTGGAAAAGTAATCCATCAAAGTCTTTGATTCTGTGAACACATAAATTCTTAATGGCTTTTGTAGTGCCTCAGCTCTGTGAAATGTGATATCTCAAAACTATTGTATAGACCAGTGTAGCAAAACAGAGAAACCCAAACTGTTCCTAATAAAGAGTGCTGTGAATATTTTCAGTGGTGATATGTAGTGTATAGGAGTTAAGTGTTTGAGATCTCCTTTCAGTTTACACTTAAATGTGAAAGAATGTAATCCCAAATGTTTAGTACAATGGAAAATTTAAAATAGGTTTAATACTATGTTTTGGATTGGAAATTATTATATGAAATCCATGGTATTTGCTCTAATTTTTCCTATTGTAATTCCAAGCCACAGCTTACTGCTTTATTTGAATTCTCTATTCTTTACGTAGACTTCTATGCTTTAAAGGGCTGATTCAGAGGAGTTCCATGGATGATCATAAAGGATGCAAAGACAGAATCGTAGAGTCATAGAATCATAGAATGCTTTGGGTTGGAAGGGACCTTAAGAGGCCATCTAGCCCAACCCCCCTGCAGCGAGCAGAGATATCTTCAACTAGTTCGGGTTGCTCAGAGCACTATCCAGCCTGGCCTTGAATGTTTCTAGGGATGGGGCCTCCAATATCTCTCTGGGCAATCTGTTCCAGTGTTTCACCACCCTCATGGTAAAAATTTCTTCCTTATACCTAGTGTAAATCTACCATCCCTTAGTTTAAAGCCATTACTCCTTGTCCAATCACAACAAGCCCTTCTGGAGATATTTTCCCCATCTTTCCCATAGGCCCCCTTTAGGTACTGAAAGGCTAGTGCAAGGTCTTCCCTCAGCCTTCTGTTCTCCAGGCTGAACAGCCCCAACTCTCTTAGCCTTTCCTCATAGGAGAAGTGTTTCAGCCCTCTGATAATTTTTGTGGCCCTCCTCCAGACCCGCTCCAACTGCTTCATGTCCTTCTTGTGCTGGGGGCTCCAGAGCTGGATGCAGGACTCCAGCTGGGCTCTCACTAGAGCAGACTACAGGGACAGGATCACCTCCCTTGACAAGCTGGCCAGGATTCTCTTGATTCAGCCCAGGAAGTGGCTGGCCTTTTGGGCTGCGAGCATACATTGTGGGCTCATGTCAAGCTTTTCACCCACCAGTACTCCAAAGTCGTTTTCTTCAGGGCTGCTCTCAATCCCTTCGTCCTCCAGCCTGTATTGATACTGGAGGTTGCCCTGACCCGTGTTCAGGACCTTGCACTTTGCGTTGTGGAACTTCATGAGGTTGACACAGGCCCGCTTCTTGAGCTTGTCCAGGTCAGGCCCACTTCTCACTAGAACACAGAACTGAGGACGTTGCTTTGTACAATCAGCATCGTACAGAATCCTGTACTGTGATACTCATCTTCCTTTCTATGACAAATGACAATTCATTTGTGTCTGTATATAAAAGTGATATGCCAACTGGGTAAATGAATACTTCCTCCTACACCAGATTTCAAAAAGTTTATTTTATTTCAAGCAACTTTAAACATTGCTGTGATTTATAGGGTTATATTCCCTTTGTCCAACATACTGCAGGGCAGATGTTTCTTTAGTCTGTATGTTGTCTGTCCACTTGCACTCATTAACCATTTATCTGGTCTAATGATAAGAAGAAGGCAGTAGTATGAAATACATGCTTTCATACCTGTACTGAAGATCTGAATATACCAAAAAATGATTTGTACTTCTCTCTATTGTTCTCTATCAACAGATTAGTTCCATTTAATTTTGATGAGCATGACAAAGAAAATAACTTCACTTTGTTCTGGTAGTTACAGAATATAATTTTGACTGCACTTAACGTCACTTTTAACACACAGGCCCAGTCCTGCGTTCTAGAGAGGTCATTCCCCTGGGAATCTCTAGGAGCATTTAGTTAAGAAAGTGTTATCAGGTGGCTGGGTAAACTGAGATGGCAAATGAATTATGAATTTAATGGGACTAGAAGAGTGTAAGCTAAGTTAATTTTTCCATGACTTTGTTTCCATAATTTCACTTGCTATGCATGTAGAACATTACACTGCTGCCCTAGCACAGGGAATGTAAACAATTTATTTGTTTAGACTCTATTAGAACATTTATAATAATGCTGCCTTTTTCCCTCTTTTTTTAAAAAAAGGTGAAACTACACGTAAGAGACCCTTCGTATTTCTCAATATATCTGTCAAAGTTCGCAACTTAAAATGTTCTATATAACATTGACTAAAAATTATGAATAATGAGGTTATGTTTTACCTTGAAAAAGCGATTTCAACATTACAAATTTTTTCCCGATTAATGGCTTTGTTTCTGTGTCCCAAATGATTTTTTACTCTGATTTATTTGATTCTTGGATTTACAGATGCTTTACGATTTAACTGTGACAACTCTTTCGCTATTTACATTTTTATCCTTAGACTTCCAAAATGATAGACATTATAAACAACTTTTCTAGAAATTCTCATTTCTAAGACCTATGAATGGAAGGTAAAGATCCATTTTCATCCACTTAATAGGTTTAAATCTCAGTCAGGAAGAAAAAAAGTATGTCTTTTTAACTAATACCTTGTCATCTCTTTAATCATGCTGATTCTGAATAATTCAGCCACTGTGGAAGTTGCAGGGCGAGGATCTATAGCTCTATCTCTCACTGGGGGGAATTTATTATTACTGAGTTTGACAGCAGAAAGCCCTGGCAGGTTAATTGCAGCAGCCAGACTAGCTGGGAGTTTGCTGTTGATATATAGAGACTAAAGGGAGTGAAGGAGATCGACTATGCCTGTTACAGCACAAATATCTTCATGTGCCTCAGGTTCTTCAGAAAGATATGAGAAATAAATGTTCACTGTTCATTTTCTGTCTGCACAATACAAATAGCAATGGGCTGAACACGGCAGCCACAGCATACAGAATATATATAAAAAAGAGGAAATTTGCAAATTAACATTATTACAGACCTTCCTTCCTGAAAGTGCTGAAAATCAATTTCAATACAGTTTTCATTTTAATGAGGTGCCAAAGAGATAAATCAGTTGTTTTTGAGGAACACTTGGCTAGCAATGATGTTTTCTGATCATACAATGTCTTAACTAACATTAGATTAAGTACAACCAGTGTTAATTGAAGGTGTGGGAAATGTTACTTCTAGTTAATGAAGTAAACTCTTGCTGGTTGTATAGATTGTTGATTGAACTTAGACAGCCATTTCCCAGGAAGAGCTGCCCCCTTCTTCCCCTCAAAGGCAGAACAGTACTCGAAATTACTGAGAAAGAATGTCACCCTTCTAAAAACAGGCTTAGTTTTTGTCAAGGTTTGTTAAGGCATTCTCAAATAATTTTTATTTATGTATCATAATGATATGAAAGTATTTTTATCACTAAAGATACAAGAATACTCAACTTGCTTTTTCTGGAAAAGAACAAACCTCAGTTTTTCCCATGTGGCATGCTGCTAATGTTTTTTAACTTCTGTGTAACAAGAGAATAAATAATCAGTAACTGCTTTGTTCTTCAAATAAAATTCCCTTTACAGGGGAGGAAGCATATTTTCCACAGTGCTTTTAGAGGGTCTCTTTGCAGTGTGCTCTCCCTGGAGTGCAGAAAACTGACCTCTCTGCACTTGTTTATAGTTCTCCTTAACTGCACTTCACTACCCTGCAGATCAGCTCTGTTCTTTATTGTGGTAATGAAAATCACCAAGGAAATTTCTTTTCTGAAGGTATTTCAATGAGAAATACCAACTTTCAAAGGTCAGATCACTATGCAAAACACAAAACCCGCCAGTGCGACTCTATTCACTTCCGTGGAGTTTTTCATCTGTAATGTCAGTTATAGGAAGAGAGATAAATCTACCCTAAAGAACAAGGTGCAGTTACTTCTTTCCACAGAAAACCTGGATACACTGTGCTATGTTTTAGAGCTCCACAGAACGAAACAGAAGCTGGTTTTCAGAGGTCCTTCGAAGAGCTGTATGGTCGCATACAAAAATCTTAGCTGTGAAGTCTCTTACAATTGACATGGCAGCTGTTTTTGAAGTCTTTGGTTTTAAGTACAGAGAATTTATTGTTACTCAATCTCCTATGCTTTATTTGTTGCAATCTCAAGATTTAATCTATAGAAAACATGCAAATTAGAAAAAAGTGTTGCAGACACTAGAAACTGGAAATATAAGCGGAAGGTCTTGTTGCAAGCAGTATACAGTCTGCCTTCGAAAAAATATTGCAGTTTGTGTTACTACTTGGGAAATCTTTTAGGAAAAAGTTTAACAGCTTGACTAACCCTCTATAAACTGTGTATTAGCTTCGTCTACATCCATCCTGTCAACAGTTTCAAATAAACCATTACTCCTTACTTTTCTGAGTGAAACTGAGTGCATTTTCAGTGTTTAATTTACTCATAGCTTGATTCTCATTTTTGCTCTCAGCCTCACTGCTCTCTCCTTCAGGACTTGGAGACTCCTTCAAGACTCTTTTTCGGGACTTCTCTCATTTCTGACTTTTGTGTTGTGATTCTGGGGAGGAGAGGAAGGGTAGTCAACCCTTTCACCTGAGCAGGAATGAAGTCATTCCTTTGTTTTGAGCTACTGATGGTATAAGACTTTTAAAAGAATAGGAACGTAACACGGGTGACTGTTGAAGTTACACATGTTGCAAAACAGTAGCACAGGCTTTTAATACAATTGTATTTCAGTTTATTACGCCTATTTTCTGTTGATGCAAAAAGAAAATGTGAAAAATGTATTATTCATCCCCATGCTTTACAACTTTATTATTATCAGAAGAGAAATAGGTTAGACGTCACCTTCCTTATAATGGTGACATGGCTTAAAACATTCTTCCTTAAAGCTGCTTCTTCAACTTTTACTACTAGAACCCTTGAAAGAAATTTTACAGTATCAAAACGCTCACTTATTACATTAGCATGCTGAATACAGCTCTGGCATTCACAAAAGTGTTACACTTCAGCTCTGTCTGCACATTGTGAATAATCTGAACACGTTTGAAGGAGAGGAAGGTATAGGTATGGCTTTTGCAAATGGGAGAATCAGTCCCTTTAAAATGTCACAGTCCATTTTAATTGTCATAACACTGTTAAGAACAAAGCAAAACAAAATAATAAGAATCAAAACCGTCCATAATGTTTATACTGGATCACATGCACTAAGCTTAATATAATCTTAACACATGAAAACATGATGTCATACCTCACTTTGTTTTCCCACTGAAATTTTACATATTTCAGAGTCTTGAATGATTTCTGGTTTATGGTCAACTAGTTTCCCTGTATGTAGGAACAGAAAAATATTGGGAAAATTGTAAGTGAGAAACAGGGGCAGCAAGATTCAAAGACGTACATGACAGTTGAATTTCCTTTTGTCTCATAACATAACTGACTTAAAGTTTATGGGATCCACAACTATCTTTCTGCACTCGCTGGTTGTCACTTATTTCCAGGGCACTCTGGAGGGTGTAGGAATGATATTGATCGTTATATAACAATTATGTATCTATTTCCAAATGCCCTGGACCACTATAAGGGCATTTACCTCTGTGTTCTCTCATGAGTAGGAAACATACCTGCTTTATTAAGTGCTCTAAGCCATGATTCTCTTCTCCCAGTCTTCTATATTAAAACTATGTTTATTGCCCCTATGTAAATTTCGTGTCTTAAAATTCAATTTCTGTAACAGACATGGCACTTGTACTTGACAATGGTGTGGTAATTAAAATTTCAAGCAATGCATGTTAAATATTTGGAGAATAATTAGAATATTTATATCATCACAAAGTAATGATATCACAAGTTTGTGATTAAAAAAACAGTCTTTTTAAAAAAATACATTATGTAAAATACCCTGGTAACTCAAAAATAAAATTTTACTGATTTTTTCAGATCAGCAACCTTTCAGAGTAATATTAATATACAGCAACTAAACACTGCTTATGGACTGTCAGATGTGATAATTATAACTTAATCCATGTAATTGTAAAGTTGTATAAATTCCAGGGAAAAATACTAATAAGCAAAAAGTACTTAGCTTTTAGCAAATCAGCTACTAAATTTTTTCCTACTTCAAAGCAGAGGCTAAAAAGTGAACTCTAAAAGCACACTATTTTGCAGCTCATAATCTATTTATGTCTTCATGAGTACAGTTTATTTGCTTATAATGGGTAAAAATTTTCCAGATTTCACTGAATTAAATGGGATTAAGATTTGGTTCTGTGTGCGTAAAATAAAATGGGGGTAAGTGAGAATATTCCATACCTAAAATTCTAGAAATGTGGCTTCTTTACTTTAAAATAGGTACCTCAGTCACTTCTAGGATGATTTTATGTTAAAAGAATAAAGGATAAAAGTAAGTGATGAGTTCTGTGTTAAGAAGTAATGTACTCTGGTACATAATTTCTAGTACTAATTTCCAATAAACATACACAGAACAACTTCACCATGCAGCAAAGCAAACTGCTTCATCTCAAGAGTTTCCTAATGAAAGCAGAGATTGTATTTAACAACAAAAGAAAGATTAAACAGCATAGTCTTACTATAGCATGTTAGGCTCATAGTAATAAGATTACAGAATTGAACCCTTAGGAAATAACTCAGAAAATTAATTAAAATTGCTAATAAATCACGCTGGCTTGAAGTCCTGATGGCAGTATGCTGTGCACTGACACATCAGAGACATTAGTTTGATTTCTCTGCTCCAGTCTTGCTTACTCCTTGAGGCAGGAAGAGCTAGCAGTGTTGTGGAAACAGAATATTTAGTCCAAGCAATTGTAGGGACAAGAGAATCAAGTCTTAGGGGACCTAGCAGTGATCCTTGCAATTGATTAAATAGTGACATTGACTTCTTTCAAGATGTAATCTTCTGTAGCATTAGAGCTTTATAGGAATGTTGTAAAAAATGAGTTAAAAAGGGCTTTTGGGCTTGAAGAAAAAACTGAGCCTTTTGAGGGGTGGGAGGATTTGTTTACACATAGTAGAATGGTGATATAAAAAAGGATAAAGTGAGTATTTTACTGTCAGCTTAGAAGAAAAAATATAATTAAGCATATGTTTTTATAAGCACACCAAGGAGAAGAGGTAAATTAGCTAATTTAAACGGTGTTTACACATCTCACAGCAACCACATTGCCTTAAAAAACATTTACTTCATGGAAAACATGGGGGGTTGCTCTTACATGAAGTAGTTTTCAAATCCTTTCACCAAAAAAGAGGTCGCAGGCCATTTCTACTATCCTGCATATCTAGAAACACCTGCCAAGTACATGCAGGTCACCTTCCAGGAGTCTGTTGGAAGCAATGAGTAGAGAACCTGCCAGAGTCTTGCCTGTCCTACTGTGCAGTAGCTGACATACTCACTTTAGGACAGCTCTATCCGTTCTGAGATAGAATTTCTTTAAAAAGTACTTAGATACCAGCATGGGCATGTTAACCACTCCTAATTGCCTATTTTAACCAGTCCAGAACATTTACCTTTGGACTCAGAGGGAAAAAACTTAGCTAAACCCCTGGCAATCAGATTGATGGATATGTAGATAATCACCACAATCCCAATGAACTTGAAATCACTTTCCTTGTGAGAGACAGAGAACTAAGCTCAGGAAATCACTGGCAAGATAATTAATATGCTTTACCACTGTTCATTCAGGAATAATCAACAGCTTTCCTGTTGTAACAGTACATGTTTAATCTTTGACAATAAAACACCCGAGATCATTCTGTGTTTTTTCACTTGCCTGTAAAGGTCCATCTTGAAATTCATAGCCCTGAGCCTTCCCAGCACAGTCACAATTTCTGTGCATGACAAGAATAAATTCCATAATACTTTGTACTGATAACAGAACTATTTGCAGCAAGGAGTCCTTAAAAATATTAGAAATGTTAGTCTGTATTCACCAGAGAGTTTAGCACCAACCTGTATCCATTTCACTGTTTTTTGAGTATGGAATGGTAATGTGAAAACAGATCTGTACAGTATTAACCACAATTATGTGCTCGGAAGACAAAACATTATTATGGTGGAACATGAAACCTCTGGAATAAAAAAAAAAATACATAGTTTTGCATTTACTAAGACACTTGTCACTTACACAACTCAGATTATGAAAAATACTTTGTGGCAAAATAGATAAACAAACAGAAGGTGCCAGAGCTTCACATGAGGATGCAGAACTAAAACATCATTGCACTGACTGTGGGGTGGTTTGGTAAGTTGTGTGGCTGTAGCTCTGTAATGGATGGATGCAAGCACTTCAGGCAAGACAGGAAGGAAATGGTAGGAGGAAGGTCTTTCTTCACATCAATAGGCAGCTTGAGCATACCAGGCTACCTCATGGAATGAGCACCAGGCTGGCCAAGACTTTAGTGGTCAGGATCAAAAGACAGAACAGGGAGGGTAGCTTTGTGGTGAGAGTTTGTTACCAACCACCCTATCAAGTGAGAAAGTGGACAAAGTCCCCATTTAAGCAGGTCAGTGAAGTCTCTGTATCTTCATCCCCTGGTTTACAGGAGATGTTGAATTCCCTGACATCTGCTGCAAGGGCAACTCACTGGACCATGAGCAGCACAGGAGGTGGGGGTGGGAATGCTGGAGTGTGTGGGGAATGGCTGCTTTTTACAGAAGCTGAATAAACCAGGAAGTGGCAGTGGCTCTCTCAGATCCGCTGCTTACAAACAAGGAAAACCAGTTGGGGATGAGATAATCAATGGCAGCCTTGACTGTAGCAATCATGACACTCAGCAAAATGTACAGATGAAGCAGGAAACTGTCTTGGCTAAATGTGGAAAGCATGACTGAGCTCAAATACCAAAGAGATTTACAAAGGGGCTGGAAGTGCGAAGAGGCTACAAAGGAAGATTGTAGAACTGTTTCCCATGTATGTGGAAATGCTGTTAGGAAACCAAAGACTCCTGTTGAGTTGAGACTTGCAAGGAATATCAAAGGCAACAAGAAAAGCTCCTGTAACTACAGTAGCAGTATAAGAATACACAATGAAAATGTGGACTCAGTGTTGAACAGGCTGACTGATTCCAGTCCAGATTTCAGTACAGATACTCAATATCTTCTTTGCCTTAGACTTCACCAGCAAGATCTCACAGGTGTTTGTGCCTAAAGGCAGGATTCAAGCAAGAGAGAAGCTGTTAGCATCGAGTGAGAAGCAAGTCAGGGATCTAGTCCATGGAACTAGGTTTGCCTCTGAAGATACTGACAGGGTTGTCTGATGTCCTTTCAAAGCTGCTCCCTATCATCTTTGAAATGTCATCGAGACAGAGAGTGTTTTTGACATCTACAGAAAGACAAATGTTGCACTGATTTTTGAAATAAGCCAAAAGAAAGATCCAAAGAAGCCCTGGCTGGTCAGCCTTGCTTCATTCCCTGGGAAAATCATGGAGTAAGCCCTTCTGGACTACATTTATGGATGTATGAAGGAGAAGAACATACCTGGGAAAAGTTAGCCTGCATGTATCAGAAGTAAATCATGCCTGAACAACATCATTATCTTCCGAAGTCAAATGACTGGATTTGTGGATGAAGGGAGAACAGTAGATGCCATCTACTTTGACTTTAACAAGAATTTCAAAACCGTGTCCCACAACATTCTTTATTGCACGCTGACATGTGTTGTAGTTTAACCCAGCAACTGGCAACTATGCACTAGACAGCCAGTTGTTCAGCCCTCCCTTCCCCCCTCAGTGGGATGGGGAGGAGAAATTGACAAAAGTGAAAACATGTGTGCTGAGATAAAGACAGTTTAATAAAGCAACAAAGGAAATACTAATACTAATGATAATAACAATTATAATAATGAATATGTAAAACAATCTATATATAATACAATTTTTCTCATTACCCAACGACTAATTTACAGCCCAAAAAAAGTTCGAACTCGCAGCCAAGAGAGGATTCAAAACCACATAGAAACCAAGAAGGGCCAATAACTTCCTCACACCAGCCAACCCCATTTGTAAATTTAGCATGATGTCAATGGTATGGAATATTTTCATTGGCCACTTTGGGCTAGCTGTCCATCCATGCTCTCTCTCAGCATCTGCACACCTGCTCATTAGCTGAATATGAAAAATTGGAAAAAGTACTTAATTTCTTAACAGCTAAAAATATCAGTGTACCATGTGTTCTTCTTGCACTAAATCTAAAACACAGCAGCTACTGAGAGGAAAAATAACTCTGTCGCAGCTGAAACCAGAACAGGGTGTTATGGTCTATGTGGATGGCCAACTAGATGAGGGTAAGACTGGCTTGATCCTTGGGCTCAAAGCGTAGTGGTTAATGATTTGACCTCTACCTAGAGTCTGGTTTCAAGTGGACTATTGCAGAGTTGTGTCCTGATACCAGCAGAGTGCACTGTCACCAAATTTGTGAACATCAGCCTTGGGGAAGTGAACACACTTGAAGGCAGGGCTGGCATTCAGAGGGACTTGGGTAGACTACAGGAATGAGCCAGCCAGAAACTGATGAATTGTAGAATCATAGGCTCGTAGAATGTTGGCAGGGAACCGAAGGATCATCTGATTCCAATCCCCAAGCCATGAGCAGGGACACCTTCCACTACACCACTTTGCTCAAAGCACCATCCAACCTGGCCTTGAAGAGTTCCAGCGAGGGGGCATCCACAACTTCTCTAGGCAACCTGTTCCAGTGCTCCACTACACTGAAAGTAAAAAATTTCTTCTTTATAGCCAATCTAAATCTACCCTCCTTTAGTTTAAAACCATAACCCCTTGTCCTATCCCTACAAGCACTTGTAAAAGTCCCTCTCCAGCTTTCTTGTAGGCCCCCTGTAAGTACTATAAGTCTGCTATAAGGTCTCCCCAGAGTCTTCTCTTGTCCAGGCTGAACAACCCCAACTCTTAGCCTTTCCTCATATGAGAGGTGTTACAGCCCTCGGATCATTTTTGTCGCCCTCCTCTGGACCCTCTCCAACAGATCCACGACTTTCCTGTGCTGAGCGCTCCAAAAATGAACACAGGTTTCCAGGTGGGGTCTCACCAGCCTGGAGGAGAGGGGCAGAATCACCTTCCTTGACCTGCTGGCCACGATCCTCTTGATGCAGCCCAGGATAAGGTTGACCTTTTGGGCTGCGATTACACATTGTCAGGTCATGTTGAGCTTCTGATCAACCAGCACATCCAGGTCCTTCTCCTCAATGCTGCTCTCAATCGATTCTCTGCCCAGCCTGTATTTGTATCTGGGGTTGCCCCAGCTTGTGTGCAGAACCTTGCACTTTGCCTTGTTGAACCTCATGAACATCGCACTGGCCCACCTTTCTAGCCTGTCAAGGTCCCTCTGGTTGGCTTCCCTTGCCTCCAGTGTGTCTACTGCACCACACAGCTTGGTGTCCTCATCAAACTTTCTAAGGATGCACTCAGTCCCACTGTCCATGTTGCTGATGAAGAGGTTAAACAGTGCTGGTCCCAATACTGACCTCTGAGGAACGCCTCTCATCGCTGGTCTCCACTTGGACATTGATACATTGATTGCAACTCTTTGAGTGTGACCATCCAGCCAATACCTTATCCACTGAGTGGTCCATCCATCAGATCCATGCATCTCCAATTCAGAGACAAGGACATCTTGTGGAACAACATCAAATGCTTTGCTCAGGTCCAGGTAGATGACACCTGTTACTCTTCACTTATATACCAATGATACAGCCTCGTTGCAGAAAGCCATCAGATTTGTCCAGCATGATTTGCCCTTATTTTCCATGTGCCTTAGTGTAGTTTCCAGGAGGATATGTACCATGATCTTGCTCGGCACAAAGGTGAGACTGACTGGCCTGGAGTTCCCTGGGTCTTTCTTTTTTGCCTTTTTAAAAATGGGGGTTATTCTTCCCCTTTTACAGTCAGTGGGAATGTCATCAGACTGCCATGACTTCTTAAATATGATGGATAGTAGCTTAGCAACTTCTTCTGCCCATTCCCTCAGGACCCATGGACACATCTCATCAGGTCCCTTGTGCACCTCCAGGTTCCTTAGAAGATCTTGAACCTGGTCTTTCTCTACAGTGGGCAGTTCTTCACTCATCTGGTCCCTGCCTTTGCCTTCTGTGACTTGGACTGTGTGGTTGGAGTACTTGCTGATGAAGACGGAGGCAAAAAATTCGTAGAGTACCTCAGCTTTCTCCATATCTATAACCAGGTCTCCTGTTTCCTTCTGGAGAGGGCCTGCATTTTCCCTAGCCATCCTTTTACCGCTAACATACCTATAGGAGCTTTTCTTGTTGCCCTTGAAGTCCCTGGCCAGATTTGATTCTATCAGGGCTTTAGCTTTTCTAACCTGATTTCTGGCTGCTTGGGCTATTTCTGTGTATTCCTCCAAGGCTACTTGTCCTTGCTTTCCTCTTCTGCAGGCTTCCTTTTTGTGCTTGAGTTTGTCCAGGAGCTCTTTATTCATCTATGCAGCTCTTCTGGTGATTTCATCTGAGTTCCTCTTTGTTGGGATACATGCCTTCTGAGCTTGGAGAAGGTGATCCTTGAATACTAACTAAATTTCTTGGGCCCTTCTTTGCTCCAGGGCTTTATCTCATGGTACTCTACTAAGCAGATACCTGAAGAGTCCAGTCTGCTTTCCTGAAGTCCAGGGCAGTGAGCTTGCTGTGTACTCTCCTCATTCCATAAGGATCTTGAACTCCACCATTTCATTGTCACTGCAGACCAGGCTGCCCTTGAGCTTCACATTCCCCACCAGCCCCTCCTCGTTGGTGAGAACAAGGTCCAGTAAAACACCTCTCCTCGTTGGCTTCTCTATCAGTTGGAGAAGGAAGTTATCATCAACATATTCCTGGAACTTCCTGGACGGCTTATGCCCTGCTGTGTTGTCCCTCCAACAGATATCAGGGTGTTGGAAGTCTCCCATGAGGACCAGGGCTTGTGAATGTGAGGCTGCTCTTATCTGTCTATAGGGGACCTCATCTGCTCAGTCTTCCTGGTTTGGTGGCCTGTAGCAGACCCCCACTATAATGTCACCTGCCCCTGCCCTGCCTTTAAGCCCGACCCACAAGCTCTTGGTTGGCTCCTCATCCATGCCCAGGTGGAGCCCCAGCTGGTCTTTGACACAGAGGGTGACACTCCTTCCTCGTCTCCTCTGCCTGTCTTTCCTAAAGAGCCTGTATCCTTCCATTCTAACACTCTAGTCATAGGAACCGTTCAACCACATCTCTGTGATGCCAATAAGATCACAGCCCTGCAGGTGTGCACGTCTCTGACTCATCTTGTTTATTCCACATGCTAGATGTGTTCACATAAAGACATTTAAGCTGGGCTCCTGGTGGAGATGACTTACTGGCTGGGGTGGCTGGAGTTCCTTTATACTGCTCTTTAGGTTCTCTCCCTCTGACCTGGGATCATTCTCCAGGCTCTGGGCATACATTGCTGACACTGGCATCAAACTGGGATAGAACAAGGTTCCGGCAACTTTAGTTTAAAGCCTTCTTCACTGGCTTGGCAAGCCTATCACCAAAGATGCTCTTCCCTTTCTCTGACAGCCCCCAGTAGACCAGGATTCTCAAAGTGTTTCCCATGGTCTAAGTAGTTGAACCCCTGGCTGTGGCACCAGTCCTGTAACCATTTGTTGATTTGTCAGATTCAACTGGCCCTTTCAAATCCCGTCCTTTTGACCAGGAGGACTAATGAAAAAACTGCCTGCACTCCAGAGTTCCTCACTGCTGCTCCAAGGGCTCTGTGGTCCTTCTTGATACTCCTCAGACTGCTGCTGGCTGTATCACTGGTGCCCACGTGAAATAATGGCAGTGGATAATAGTCAGTGGACTGTATGAGGCTTGATAGTCTCTCAGTGACATCCCTGACACAAGTCCCAGGTAAGCGGGACACCTCTCGAGACAGTGTGTCAAGTCAGCAAATGGGTGCCTCCGTATGGCTGAGAAGAGAGTTGCCTACTGCTGTCACCCATTGCCTTTTCTTAGTTGCGCTGGTTATTATACGGGGAGCAGATCGGATGAAACTGAATTGATGAAATTCATCAACGATACAGACTGAACCTTGGCAAGGCAGAATGCCTGTCAGTGACAGAAGCTGGAGATGGTTCAGCTAGTGACCAACAGTGGAGCTGGCTTGGGAGCCCTGGTGAGCATCAAGCTGAGCAGGGGTCAGCTGTGCACCTTGACAATAACAAAGGACCAACAGTGCACTGGCTGTGTCAAATGAGGAATGGCCCAAGGTTGAGGCTGGTAATTATCCCCTCTACTCAGCACTCCTTAGACTGCTTCTAAATATAGCAGCCAGTTTGTGGCCATGCAATACGGGAAAGATGTCAATAAACTGGAACAAGTGTGGTGGAAGGTAACCAGGATGGTCAGTGACTGGAGCATTTGTCCTCAGTGGCACTGAATCTTGTTCACCCTGGAAAAGGAACAGAACAAAAAGCAGTGTCCCATTACCTACATAGAGATGATGAAGGAGCTGAAGTCAGAATAAGACACAGCAATCATACATTAAGATAGAGTTTTTCTCCATGAGACGAGATAAGCAGTGGAATTGGTTGCCCAGAGACACTGTGAAATTTCTGCCCTTTGAGAGTTTGCTTGACCCAGCCGGACAAAGAACTGAGCAACCCTTTCTGAAGTCAAACATAGACCCTGCCTTGAGCAGACGGTTGGGCTATAGATCTGAGGTCCATTCCATCTTGAATGACTGATTCCAAGAATATAATGTTTTACTGCATAAAAGAACATTAGAAGTTGAAATTTATTCAGGATTATAAACAAAAGATCAATCTTCTCATGAATTGGTGATAGATCTTCAAATATCTCAGGAAGTATTTTTTATCTATTACAGTTTTTTGGAACAGTTTTACTTAAGTGTGACAAGCAGTAGAGCTTCCTTAAAGAGAATCAGAATCAGCAAACTGGTGCAACACTGTCATGCAAAATGGCATTCTGATGAATGTGTTATCATATCACATAATCCAATATTAACATATATAGACTCAGTGACATGATACAGTGTAGTGTTAGGATACTAATTCTTTATTTGACACTCTGTCATTCCTTTCCTTGTTTCTAAGTAAAAATACAAGGCAGTAAACTTTATTGGCAATTTGGTACATTACTTTCTTTAGTTACATTCAGTGCTGTCTAATGAAAATGAGAAAAAGAAAAAAGCTTTGATGTTGAAAGGTTTGGCTGTATAGCATTGAATTCTACAGGTTTAATGGTGGTATTGACAGTTACTATTGTCGCTGGTAATTCTGTAATTCAATGTTCAATTCTAATTTCCAAATATAATCCTAAAATTACCTTAAAGATTTTCTTCAATATGATGGATTTAACAACCTCTGACTTAAGTGCCAGTGTGATAACAAGTGATACTTACAGGCTTTGGACAAATTAGGGCATAGCCTCCAAACCTTACTCACACATTAGAAAAGTGGAGTGCTAACCACTAGACATATGTGATTTCAAAGACACTGTGACTTCAGCGGAAACATGCAACCTTTACATTGTGAGAGTTCAAATTTAAGCACAATGCTTAAGTAAAAGTTCAGATTGGTAGCTTCATTGTAACTAATTTTTGAACAAAAGGCAATATTATGTATGAACTTGTTCAGTATACTGGAGGAGGTAAGACCAGGAATATTGAAAAAGTTTCAGGTCAATACTGACATATAGATGAAGTGTAATTATTGTTTATTTTTCCAAAGAGTATCTCTCTTTCCAAAGAGATCTTTGAAATAAGATCTGTTGGGTCAGAAGATCTGAATTAAAATGTGACTTATGATCTCAGAAATATTGCATAAATTAGTTGTTCTTGTTTGTAGATGGTGAAAGTAATGTCAGAGAAAAAATAATTAAACAAGAAGACTAGAGGCATAGTGAAAATAAGAGATCAAAATGGAATCGCGTGAAGAAAAAGAGCATTTGTAGTTTTTAATTTAAACTTTACTACTTCAAAGTGATTTTTGTCTGGTATTGCAGAGAAATCAGTTCAAAATCTGAAAGACTAGTCCTTTGGCATCCTAGTTCTTGAGACAAGAATGTTCTCTTTTGAGCTATTCTTCACTCAAACAAGGCATTTGGAGTTTACAGTTTCCTTTCCGACAACATGTGAAAACGCAAGATCACCATCTTCTTCTGAGACATGTCTTTTCAGTGTCCTATGTTGCTGTGGGTTCCCTCTGTATAAACTAAATATGACTTGAAATGTACATCATCTTAGGCTACCTACCGTTTTTCTACACAATACTTCAAGTGTGAGCTCACCCCTTCTCAAGTGTGTAAATGTATTCACACAGAGTATCCACAAGCCACAATCCTAGTCTTGAAAAGGATCTTCAGGAAGCATCAGAAGAGTAAATCCATATCTATTTTACCCCGTTGCCTATATCCGGGTATGTCCCTGCCTGCTGATGATCTCTGTATCTGACTGCTCCTGTTTATCCCAACTGCAACTGTACTTACATTACACAGGTATAACTACAGCAGAAATTTCAATTACATAATTAAGGGAATTTTTTTTCAACATGAGAGTGGTCAAACATTGGACCAAGTTGACCACAGAAGTTGTGGAATCTCAGACCTTGAAAATATTTGGACTTGACTGGGACACAGTTATCAGAAACCTGGTCTAAGTCATCTCTGTTTTGAGTAAAGGTTGGACAGGATGCCTTCCACAAGTCCTTTCCAACTGAAACTATTCTATGATTATGTGACAATGAAATCTTTTCTCAATGTAACATATTTTTTCTGTGTGGCATGGGTGAAGAACTGGAAGTTAAGCTGCATTGAAGACAATGGGGATAACTACACAACAAGTTAGTGACCTAACAGAAATCAGCAACAATCCATTAAATATTGTGTCTGAACGTGTTTTCTGAGTTTTTGTCTTAAGATCATTGTAGATAGAGTTCCACATCTCAGGTGAGTGTCATAAATGATGATATGGTGGGTGTCTAGTATTGAACAGAAATTGCATCTTTGTCAAAACTGATGTCTAGGATAGAGAAAAATGAACATAAACGTTCATGACTGAGAAAACGGACACGTGAAAAAAGTCCATTTTGACCATTCAACCTATTTTACTGGAAAAATCCCAGTCAGATTTACTGGATTCCCTTCTAATTGTAAAAGCTTGAATTATCTGGCTTTGGGATATGAGCCACTAAAAATAGCTCAGCTGTGAAACAGAAATGAAACAGAGAGATTCATTCTGGTAAGTCACTGTAAAAGAAAAAAACCCACATCACCTTATCTATCAGAAAACAATCTTCCCACCCAAACTGTAATCCATTTTACCACATCCACCTTGTTAGAATACTAAACTTTCTCATAGTGCCCCTTCAGGAAAGAGCTAAGACTAAGTTCATTTTACCAAAGTTTGTTTAAAACCTTGGCAGGTTTGTTTAGAACCTGAAGTTATATCGACCATGAACTTCTACTAGCATCAATAATAACAAAAATACAGAGATAAACTTTGATGTTACCCCTCTTGCTCAGATTAGAAATAGAAAAACCAAGCAGCTTAAACCAGGTAGAAATCTCTACCAAACTAGAATGTGTTCAGAGCATATATTAAAGGTGATGGTAATGGTAATGGTAAAGATACTAACAAAGAAACTGAGATCACAGAGCTCTTTTACATCAATAGCTACATAATAGCATCTGAGTGGGTGAGGAAGAAAATGAAAGTAAATCATGCTGAAGACAGAAAAGTAAGAACATTGACAAGAGGTGCCAAGAGTGGCAAAGTGATGTGTCATTGCCAAAAGGGGGATATTGTGGCTCTCTTCTTCACATGAACGCCACCACTGCTTGAGTGAAGACGAAGAATTTGCCTCGAGACTGTTTTCGGTGCCACACTCATGTCACATGAGAGGGAGCAGAAAGTACATGAAGGTTCTCCTTCTCTTCCCAAACATTCCTTGCAGAACTTGCCTAGTAGAAGTAAGACAAATGGATTAATCTTTAAAAACTATGGCTTGAAGGAGTACAAACAGACTACTATTGCTAATTCCATCTACTACAGATTGTTAAGCTTCCCCACTGATGATTTTGTTCTCCATATCTTTCTTCTTCATGTGAAACGAATAGTGAGTAACGAAATAATTTCTGTTGGGATGATCTCAGTGACGACTGTGTAAAATGGCCTGGAAACATTATAGAAGAAATTGGAACCTAGACCTCACTAGGGAAAAAAACCATTACCTCTTTCCTAGAACTTTCACACAAGCTCCATAGTGTGAAACGTACTACCTATTGTGTGCCCCAGAAATCCTTTTGCAAGACACGTCAAAGAGTAGCTATACAAAAATTGAAATACAAGGAAGGGTGAACTGTCTGCATCAAAGTGCATGATAAAAGACACATTAGAAGAAAGAACAACCTAGGATTTTTAAAAAGAAAGACTATTAGTGTGTAAAATTGCTAGTGTTTTGAGTAGGGATACAGCTACCTGGTTTTCAACAACCCACTTATTAACACTGACAAGCCTTAAAAGTACTTATTACCAAAATTCTGAAGATGGAAACCAGTAGTTTTTCTACAATCTTTGAATTCACACTGCACTAGCAGAAGACATAGCAATGAAACTATTTGCATCATGGATGCAGTGGTCCAAACCGATTGAGTGTTATGGGATCACAAAAGACCAATAATAATCACGTTTGAAGTTTGATGTGCTACATCTCAAGTATACCTAGTGTGGACAGCAACTCTCGCAGCTGGTTTCCAGTTCTACTGGTAAAGACATTTTATGCTCTTCATTTCTCAAAGGCAATCAATTATGCTATTGAATGAGAAATGGGTTGTAAAGAAATCTTTAATTATAGTAATTTCGTTTTTAACCAAGGAGAAAAAAAGAAGTATCACAATTAATTTTTATAAAATATTCTTAACTTTATTTTGTGTATAATTGCTGATCTGTTCAACTGAAATAATTATACACTTTCTAAAGCCATTGGATCAGAATAATGAATTAAGTAAGCACAATCACTGTTATCCCAGCTATCTTACACTGAGTTTAAGAAATAATCATTACATTCACATGACCATGTTGTTCACCAAGACTGTTATTTTACTAATCCTCATGATCAAAAAAATGCTCTGTTCGTGTTCCAGCACATAGCATCTGGGAGAATGGATTCGTTAAGCTGGGTGGGTTTAACCTTCTTGTATGTGTTCATTTAGTTTTATGTTCATTTATTGTACACATATGGTGGTAGAAGCTGCTAAAGCAAGAACTGTTATTCTGCAAACAAGGCAACATATAGAAACAGATGCAAGATTTCCAATATTTCTTTTGGAAGTTTTGTGATTAAAGACACATTTCTTCTTCTTCTATATCTGAGGGTTTACACCATGGATTTCCTTAACTGTTGCACCAGATATTCACAAATTTGGACCCATAAAAGGACAAAACCGGGAACAATCAATACGAAGTTTTACAGACAAAAGCTATGGCAACAACATGAAACCTTCTGTAGTTTTAAAATCTTGCAATTACTTTCCCAAACTATCTAAGTGGGAAATATCATTTTCCCACCGGAAGAGTACGCATTATATTTCTTATTACTCTTGGAATTATCACATTTCAAAGCTATTTCAGATGGTATGTTACCTTGATTCTAATTGAGCAAGGAGAAAAAAAGAATATTAGGTAAAATAAAAATAAAGTTCTCAGTCAGAGGTATGCTGTAGGAAATAAACACACCAAATATTCATTTCACATGCTTCTTTAGTGTCGCTGGCTTCTGCTTTCAGTCTCCGCACCATACTGTAGCTAAACATCCTGAATAATTAAGAAAATAAGTGGTATAATAAGCCTAAAAAGGAAAACACATATTGCATTTACAGTAAAGTGAGTATTTTAAAATACTGTTTTTGACACGTGTTCAGTTCTTCAGTAAAATGCTGCAGTTCAGGGGAGTAGGAAATCTGTTTCTCCAAAAGGCTTTTTTTCCTCTTATTTAGGCATTTGACATACAGTGATGAATTCACTGAAACTGCCTCTTTTACACATTAAGCCTTTTGAAAGGCTTCAGTTTTTTTTCTCCTAGAGGCTATTTGTTTCATGACAGTATTGTCTACATTCCTCACAATAATGCAGGCATTTGTCCTTGTGCTAAATGCTGACATCCTTTGATAAGAATAAAGCTAAAAGGGGGAAGAATTGAAAGTCAACATGTTTATTTTGCTCTCAAGTGAACATAGTAGATAAACACTTTTCAGTGACTTCCTACTTGCTACAATATAAAGTTTATAAATTAATTGGGATGAATATCTAAATTGCCATTAGTCTGAAAAGGAAAGCAAACCTCAGTTGCAAAAGCTCCTCTCTAAAGACAGGGTAGGAAGTACTTGCTATGTATTATTGTGCTCACTTGATTTTCTACTTCTATTCTTGCTTAGGGTAGTTTAAAATTTCAGTTTATTACAGAAAATCAAAACAGCCATCAATGATATTCCGAAGATACGCAACAGCCCAAAAAGAACACAGATGAAATGTTGATATATAGATCTATGTCTGGTTTTGGTAGAATGTTCAGATGAGCTGATGACTTGACTCCATTACTACTCCTGTCCTAGAAATTTTATCTAAAATTACAATTGACTTTGAAGTATTGAATTAAGAAACATGCAGAAATTGTTAGCTTCATCTTCCTCTCTCTACATGTTTTCCAGTCTTCTGTGTTTTAGAATTCTGGAACTTTGATTTCTGGAATCCCAAACAAGTGCATTAAAAGCATGAAAATAAAAGTAGCATTTTTTGACTCACAGAATGCCTTGGCTAGAGAAGGACATGATAACTTTATCTATTTTAAAGAATAGATTTTAACTATTTTAAAGAACCTAAATTTGCTGTACAAGAGAAAAGTGTAAATAAGGAGAGCAAGACAGGATGAGGCAGTGAGAAAAGGAGACAGGTGAAAAGATATGTCTAGTCCAGTATTAAGTAAGAGACAAAGTTCAAGTTTAAGGTGTCCTGTGCAGGACAAAGTCTGTAAAGGTAATAGTTGAGAGTAACAAAGTTCATACAACTTTACAGTGAAATAAAATTTTAGATACTTTGGCAAACACCTTTTCAGATCTCAGGCAATAACAGTGTTACTTAGTTTTTCCCTCTCATTCCCTTCATCCATCAGTGAGATCTAGCAAACCAGGCTACTTCTATTACAAGAAGCAGAGTATAATCCCCAGATCAACTGGGATAATTTATATGAGATTTACTTAAATGGTTGGAGTATTTGTTAGAGTAAATGACTCCACTGGAGGAGTTATGACTCTTACAGACAAAACTAAATTTAAGTTTGGATTCAGAATAACATTGTGCCATTGACAGATGATGCATATTCACTGTTCATAATCAGACCACTTCTGTGTTGAACATGGCTTTAAATGACTTGAATTTTAAACACGTTACTGAAAGCTTAGACAGTAGACTAGATAATATAGAAGAATATTTGTTCTTGTTTGATGATCAGTTGGGATATTGAAAAAAATGTTCTGATCATGTATGCAGAAATATCTTGAAGCATGCTGTAAATGTGCATTGTTATTATTAAATGTCTACAGGACTTTAAAGATTATTGTTATTACTTTTAATACAAATTGCTCCCGGGAAGGAAGTGGCATTCATTGTTCGTTTCCTGTGATTATCACATGCTTTTTAACTATAGAGCTACAGACTACTTTTTCCATAAAACTACGGCCTCATTCTCACTGCTTAATGAGGTACCATTCATATTTCATTTTTCCCTTATTTTTCTGTGCATAAACTTACTCCTTATTTACACAACACTATGTAAGTCTTACTCTGGATACTTCATTAATAATTTCTTCATGGGTGTTTTTTTACTCATGAGAGAATTAATTGGAAAAGAGAAACCAAGCTGACTGCAATGGTCTGCTCTGTGGAATTTTCTGATGTCATACAAGACGAAATAAACTGTTGAACTTTATTTTATATGGGAATGAACTAAACTGCATTCAAAGTGTCAGGTATAAACTCTGTGTTAACCCTAAGGGGAGTGGAGCAACAAATGCGTTTTACTAATAAACAAACTACTGCCTGGGAACATTCCCACAATGTGAATTACCTACAATGGTAAACTGATCCTTGGCGTGCCTTTCTCTGTGATTCTCGGACATGGTTTAGACGCTTGAACATGCTAGGGACCTTGCATACAGCCACACAGATATAGAAGCTCAGAGAATTTATCTGAATAGATTTGAACTTTTCTGTGCCAGCTGGCTTCACTGTGTAGGTACAGTCATGAGTACATTTTAATTTATTAGCATAGACATAACTTTAATCTCTCTTCATCATCACTTTGTAGTTTTTTGAAATTCTTGCCAGGTTCTATCTTACAAATGATCCCTCCATGCTGTAGAATTCTATATGAAGTCAGCTTTGTCAGAAACAGATAGAAATACGTGAAAGTGAATAACCAGATATATGAGATGCTTAATGTGGACACTGATGTGAAACAGCTGCATTCTTTCTCTCTAGAGTTTATGATAACCACAAAGTAGAAGAGGTTAGTAGAAGACCTGGATGCTGAACAATAGTTTTAAAAGGCTGAAACCAAAGGCTATGTTGGTTTTAGCAATTAGGCCAGCCCTCTGGGAACAGATCTGTAGAAGGCCCAGTATCCATGTATAGTTTGGAAGTTTCACTTCAGACTAGATCTAATTTGGCTTTTGACCTGAATGCCCATTAGTGACTGGAGTACCCTAAGTGTACTTGAACTCTCATGCACATTTATAGTTTAGTTTAATCTACAAGGAATCCAGCTTGCAGGGTCTAGCAAAGACCACTGATGATTCAAGGAAAAATACTGATGTGGAGGTACCTAAAGCACACTAATACAGAAAAAAGAAGGTCTTAAACTCAATGATGAGAAAACAAAACATTCTTTAAAACTACATATCAAGTAGTAACCGTACCACAGAACATAAAAAATCAGTATAGAGTAGTTTATGGTCAACACTGTGTTGGTCAACAGAGGTGTCAAAACCAAACTGACCTGAGCTTTTGGCACAGGGGTGACATCATTTTCAAAACTCAGCACTGTCTGAAAGCCAACAAAGCACCAGACAACACTGGGAGTCTTTTCACTCAGAAGTAGTGGGCTAACGTATCACCGTGAGAGCTAAAATCTTCCCTCAGAGCAGCTCACTGAAAACAAGCACTATTGAATCACTCTTGGCAGTGGGTGCAAAGAGATCTTTCTCAATGAAAACAGGGGCAACAGCAAGTGTTAGAGGGGATCAGGAAATACACATTGCTCACAGCTGATGTTTCGCAGTTTTTATAACTTTGCGACACCTCTGAAAGGTGACAATGTAATTCTGTCTTCTTCCAGCTGCAGAAAGTAACCAGAGAAAATGACTAGCAAGATGTTATTATTTATAGCTATAATGTGACAAGTTAAAGTTTTTTCAGAATACTAAATTCTTATACAGATCTTATAGAATCAGCAAAACACCCAATGAATTCCACTGAAGAGAGAAATAATAATCACTTTTATTAAGCATATTTTAGTGTCTCGTATCAGATGTCTTGAAAATGGCGAATATGTAACGGATGACTTCATGCGGAAAGTTTAGCTGACTTGCCTTGTTTAGCATATGTTTTATAAGACAGAATTTCTTTTGCTTTTGGTGTGAAAGAATATCTACCTCGTTCACTTCTATCTTCTTCAGTTAATGAGCCAGAAATTTTATAGCAGACAGTCCCACCTCATTCATCCGTATGGAGATCTCCCCTTTGCGTTTATTAAGGTTGAGTTTCTACACTGCTGTGATTTAACCCAGCAGCCAGCAGCTAAGCACCAGCCAGCCGGTCACTCACTCCTTCCGCATCTGCAGTGGGGTAGGGAGGAGAATTGACAAAATGTAAAAATTGTGTTTGAGATAAAGACAGTTTAACAAAACAGCAAAGGAAGGAATAATACTAATAACAATAAAGAAAGTAATAATAATAACAATAGAACTAAAGAATATGCAAAGCAAATGACACACAATACTTTTTTTCTTACTGCCCAACAACCGACTATACAGCGTGCCCCTGAGCAGCGATCATGGAATGACGTCTATGGTATGGAATACTTCCACTGGCCAGCTTGCGTTAGCTGCCTGACTGTTCTCCCTTCCAGCTCTTGTGTATCTGCTTATTAGCTGAACATGGGAAACTGAAAAAAGCCCTTGATTTCTTAGCAACAACTAACAATATCAGTGTATTATCAATAATATTCTCATACTAAATCCACAGCAGCTACTGGGAAGAAAATTAACTCTATCACGGCTAAAACCAGGACATACATAGAAAAGAAGAAAGAAAATAAAAAAGATAAGACTGTCACACAGGGGCTAATTAGAAATGGTGTTTTTATTAAATTTGCAGTGTTGGTATTCTCTTGCTTTGGGGTGTTTGCATGTAGGAGTGTATAAGTTTAAAAAGCATACTGTAAAACAAAATCCTTTCATATGACTTTATATTGATGACTATCATCAAAAACGTTGCATTCACTGTGAGATCTCTGCTACTGAATACATTAATGTTGGTTAAAGTAGGTCATCATCAAATATGCATACCTGTTAGATAAAATTGACATGTTACTAATGGATTTCACAAGTTATTTTGTCACAGCAATGTAGCGTTGAGTCTGGGAAACTTGTATACCCATTAGAACCTCTCCTGTGTGTTTTCTCATTGGTGATCTAGTTTTAAACTGTTGTCTCCGTTTGACAGTTGCCCTGGACAGTGCTCTGCCCTGTGTGGCACTGTCCAGTTCTCATTCCAGCATAGCTCCCTTTACAAAAATGCAGTCTGCACTCTGTGGTCATCTCAGTTGCTCTTCAACCCACTTGCTTTACAAAACATGCTTCATGCTTCCTATACAGCCTTCCCTGCGGACTCTCTTCTCTTTTCTGTTCAAAGGATCGCCTGGCTTCTTCACCTATATGTACTTGTCCTGTGTTCGGCCAGGACAGGGTTAATTTTCACCAGAATACAGGAAGGGACACAGCCGGGTGGGCTGACCCAACCTGCCCAAACAGAGCTGGGTATTCCATACCATGTGCCATCATGCTGGGTTCCGGTGGGGGGGAGCTGGGCGGCGGGAACTCACTCGCGGCTCAGGAGTACGGGCGGCGGTCCAGTCCGGTCCAGGAGAGCGGCTCTCTGGGTTGTGCGGTTTGTGTTGTGTTTTCTCCTTGTCTGTACTGTTGCTGTTCCTTTTCCCTTTGTTTGCTGTTCTGTTAAACTGCCCTTATCCCGACCCACCAGTTTCTGCCTGTTTCTTTCCATTCTCCTCCGCACCCCAGCAGGGGAAGGGCGGCCGCATGTCGCTTTTGTTGTTGGCCGCAGCTAAACCATAACAGTACTCCTCCTCTGTGTTTCTTATTCACAGGACCTTTCTCCTTCTCTAAGTTACTCTGCCAACTTCAGTTTCAACTGTTCTCTACTGGGCTCAAGTAAAATTTTTTAATTTCTCTTATTGTCCCGGAAATTCAATCTCTTCTTTCTCCATCTAGTTTTCAATCAAGTATTCTGCAAACCCCAAACTCCTGTCACAGTTTCTCCTTTGTTCTATCAGTACCTTATTCTTTGCATGGAGCACAAAGCATCAGACTGAGTGGTCACAGTCTCATGGCACTGAAATCAACTCAGACCAGGAACTCAGATAATAAAATACATGGTATTAACAATAATAACAACACAACATTGTGGTGGGTTGACCCTGGCTGCACGCTAGGTGCCCTCCAAAGCTGCTCTATTAATCCCACGCCTCAGCTGTACATGGGAGAGAAAATATCACGAAAGGATCATGAATCAAGGTATGGACAGGGAGAGATCATTCACCAATTACTGTCAAAGGCAAAACAGATTTAACTTGAGGAAAATTAATTTAATGTATTACCAATCAAATCAGACAAGGGTAATGAGTAATAAAAAATAAATCTTAAAACACCTACTGCCCAGCCCTCCCTTCTTCCCAGGCTCAACTTCACTCCCAATTTTCTCTATCTCCTCCCCCAGAGTATCACAGGGGGGTGGGGAGTGGGGGTTCATCACACATTATATCTGCTGCTCCTTCCTCCTCACTCTTCACCTGCTCCAGTGTGGGGTCCCACCCATGGGAGACAGTCCTCCGTGAACCTCTCCAATGTGAGTCCTTCCCATGGACTACAGTTCTTCACAAACTCCTCCAGTGTGAGTCCTTTCTATGGGGTGCAGTCCTTCAGGAATAGACTGCTCCAGCATTGGTCCCCTGCGGAGTCACAAGTCATGCCAGCAAACCTGCACCAGTGTGGGCTCATCTCTACAGGGGTCCACAAGTCTTGCCAGGAACCTGCTCCAATGCAGGTTCTCTACTGTCCTGGGTTTGTCCAGGACAGGGTTTATTTTCACCAGAATACAGGAAGGGGCATAACCGGGTGGGCTGACCCAACCTCAATCTGGCCAAACAGAGCCGGGTATTCCATACCATGTGCCGTCATGTGGGGTTCCGGTGGGGGGGAGCTGGGCGGCGGGAACTCACTCGCAGCTCTGGAGTGCGGGCGCCAGTTCTGTCCAGGAGAGCGGCTCTCTGGGTTGTGCGGTTTGTGTTGTGTTTTCTCCTTACCTGTATCATTGTTGTTACTGTTCCCCCTGTTTGCTGTTCTGTTAAACTGCCCTTATCCCGACCCACCAGTTTCTGCCTGTTTGTTTTCCATTCTCCTCCACACCCCGGCAGGGGGATGGGTGGCTGCATGGTGCTTTTATTGCCAGCTGCAGCCAAAACCAAAACATCTACACGGTCACAGACTCCTTCAGGCATCCACCTGCTCTGGCATAGGGTCCTTCACAGGCTGCAGGTGGGTATCTGCTCCATTGTGGACCTCCTTTGGCTGCAGTGGGACAGCCTGCCTCACCATGGTCTTCTCCAAGGACTGTAGGGGAATCTCTCTTCCGACACCTGGAGCACCTCCTCGCTCTCCTTCCTCACTGACCTTGGTGTCTGCAAAGTTGTTTCTGTCAAATCTTCTTAGTCCTCTCTTCTGACTGCTGCTGCTGTTGCCCAGCAGATTTTTTCCCTTTCTGAAATATGCTATCACAGAGGTGCTACCACCATTGCTGATTGGCTCAGCCTTGGCCAGCAGTAGGTCCATCTTGGAGCTGGCTGGCCTTGGCTCTGTTGGACATAGGGGAACCTTCTGGCAGATTCTCACAGAAGCCACTCTTGTAGCACCACAGCTACCGAAACCTTGCTGGGCAAACCCGATACATCACCCAAGAGAAACAAAAAGTCTTGTTGTTGCATATATAATGAGCATTTTGACTAATTGCAGTATTTTAAGATTGTCTTTCATTAATAGCCTTGCAGGAAGAGAAAGAAAGAAGAGGA
>Ga0065711_1029672_pt1 | contig 35283 bp, 20 predicted proteins | sample Hoacrofraction12_FD_59098 | JGI IMG/M metagenome (GOLD analysis project Ga0065711, IMG submission 59098) | Hoatzin crop microbial communities from Cojedes, Venezuela - Epithelial fraction 12 v2 (version 2) | ecosystem: Host-associated > Birds > Digestive system > Esophagus > Crop | place... | reverse complement strand
GTTGTCCCACCACGTTTCTGTGATGGCGACCAAGTCGTAGCCGTCCTGCTGTATAATGGCTTCCAGCTCCTCCTGTTTATTGCCCATGCTACGTGCATTGGTGTAAACACACTTGAGCTGGTGAATAGCAGTGAAGAGACTAAATGTGTAGCATAAATTTAATACCTGTGCTCTGCACAGCTCTGTATGGTGCCTTTTCTCTCCTTGTCTCTTTCTACCTTTATTATGTCAACTTGGTAATTTCTGATTTCACTGCTTGGCTAGAACATAGACCAAACAGGACCTCTCAAGTTAGAATCTAGTCCCTTGCTATTTACAGTTCTGACTACTCTTATTAAGAGATTAGTCCAAAGCATCATTACTCTGCTAATGACAAATTTTCTCATTTTCAACATAATTATACCAAAAAGTTGCATGAGCTAAAAGATAATGTTTTATCTTCCCCATTCATGTAGAGAAAGCAATCAGGCATTCCTTTCTGCAGCTGACTCTTGAAGATTTGCCCGTTGAGCACTTCTAACTAGATTATTGTGAATGGTTCAAAAAGATGGGCAGCAAACTCGTGTTTTTAGGTTTGCAGAGCGAAGAGGAAGAGTTGGAAACATGGACCAAAAACTTCTGGCACACAACTTAGCTCTCTCTTCTACAGAGATTCTTACATTGCACTTTGCACCACAGACTCAAAACAATCTAATGAACAGAGCAGTAGTACAGACTTGTGGAAATTATGAAGAAAAGCTGCATTAACAGGCTTCAAGCTTAGTCGGTTCTCTGCCACACTGGAAAAAGCAGGTTCAGCCAGGGACTGTGTGTGATCTCAGTGATCAAAGCCCAAGATATGTGGCCATACTGCTTGGAAAGCACATAAAAGTAATTGTTGAAAATACTAATCTGACATAAAATTTGTTGACTATTTTCAGCTATGACTCACAGTTTGTGTCTTTGCAGGAGCCAGAAGTGAGGAAAAAGAAGTGTATTACTTCGCAATACAATAAATTTATACTGTCATGGAATTTAAAGGCTGCTACTGTAAAATACAGAAGTTGCTATGAGAGAATTTGATGCCATTGTGCAGCAGAATACAAACTACTTCAGCTATGTTTCAAACTATTTGTATGGAAAACTTCATAAATTGTTTGCAAGACCTTCAAACCACATATGCATTACCATACTCTGACCAGTTTGTTTATGAAAGCACATCATCATTCAACTCAAAATATTTCCTAGTTAAAGAGCTGGAATATCATTCTGTGTAAACACAAAACAAAAAGCAACACCACTGTTACCCTCCCCCCAATGTATTTGTGTATAACCAGCATACAGTCTTTAACTTCTCTTTTTGTGATGCTCCAAGTGGATTTGTACAAAATCAAACCACAAAAAAAAAAAAAAATGAAGAGAGAACTACACACCCCACCATATAGAAAATGTATTAGAAATTGGTAAGTATTTTTTGAGATTTTTTTCAATTGGGACTACTAAAAAAAAAAAAAAACCCACCCAAAAAAACATCTCTGAGAAAAAAATCACCACTGCTTTGTTCCTACACACAAACAAGCAAATACTGTGTACAAGAAAGATGTTAATGATGGTAATAATAATGTGAAAAGGACAAAGATGAGAATTTAAATGAGCGTACTGATTTAGTTTTAGTCACAGAAATCTTGAGAAGACTGAGGGTAAACCACAGGAAGAGAAAAGGGGAATATAGCAATAATTAAGAAAAACATAATTTTTAATTGCCCATGGACAGAGAGCACAAAGGAAAAGAAAGAGGTCATGGAATTAAAACAGTTGAATTGTGTTGGGTTTTTTAGTAAGCATATTTGATCAAGTACCTTGATTATCTGACCACTGCTGTTACCCAAGTAGCTGAAAATTTTGTTGAAAATAAGTTTATTATAGTAACATAACAACAGAAATATTTGACCTTGCTAAAACAAGCAATCAAACCAACCAATCCACCAGACATATTGTTCATGATCAGTAGAGCTGAAATGCAGTTATTTTCCTAACAATGACTTCTGACAATCAATAATTTTGAATTCCTACATATGTGTACTTACTGAATACTATTGGGTTCACTCATATGCCTAAAAGTTAAGCATATAGTTAATTTCATTGCTGAATCAGGACCTTATGTAACAAGTTTATTTTTATCAAATGCATATCAAAGAGTACAATATTAGAGACATTTTTGAATTGAATGCTGACAGCCTGGGTTCCCTGATTTAAAAATTTCTAGATTTCACGGTTTATTTATAGAAAAATTACAAAGACAGGCACATCTTTTGTTTGAATAAAAGGAATGAATTAGGTAATAGAATAATACTTGTTTAAATTTTGTGACGCAATACACTGTGCTAAAATGAGAGATTCATTTTTCTTCTAGCTATTAGTTTGCATTGCTTGTACACTAGCTTGTCTGACAGAGGCAGTATTTTGTGATGGCTAGAGAACTGGGAGACAAACTGCAAGTGAATAAAAATGAGTTCTGTTTTCTGATTGTGTCTTTCTGTGTAATTTTCAATAAATGTAAACGCCATGCCTCAATTTACTCATTACAAAAAAAAAAAAGTGGAATTAATTTTAGGCGTCACCACCTACCCAAACATGACTGTCGGTCAAAAGCTCAAGTTGTGACATTGAGATTTAGTAACCAGCAATACAGAATGGGGGTAGTTCAAATCTTTGACCTAATTATAACTTTTTTTTTTGTTGCACATCAACAAAGCTGCTACCTTAGACTAGCAGTTCAATAATGCAGTGCTTCACGTGCAGCATGTGCCTAGGTGATATGGTTAAATATGGACCTGTTCTCTATTTCGGGTCTACTTGACTAAGGAAATGGAGCTTCATGGGTCCAGCCACTTGTTTGTGGGGTTGTCTTCCAAACCTCCAAGACAGCAGTTTTCAACAAGCTTCACACATATCCTCAATCAGGTGGAGGAGGGAGCCCTTGTCAGGTTCCCTCAATGAGAGAAAGGCTGAAACACTTGTGTAACTACATTTGTGGTGTTACTTCACAGAACCAAAGAAGAAATCAGGGTTGAAGGGACCCCTGCAGTTCATCCAGGTCAACTTCCCGCTCTAAGCGGGGTTTTCTAGATGAGCTGGCCCAGGGATGCATACAGTTAAATTTTGAGCATCACTATGGACAAAGATCCAAAAAACTCTGGGAACTTGTTCCAGTCTATGATCATTCTTATGGTGAAAAATAAAATCAATTTCTTTATATCTAACTGTGTTGCAACTCATGCCCATCGCCTCTTGTCCTACCATTGTACACCTCTAGCTGGAGAGCCTGGCTACACCTTCTCTACACTTCCCATTAGATATTTCTAATTTTATCATTTGTGGGGAAAAAAAAAAGAGCCTTAGTTAATAGCAACTGCAATAGGAATGACTTTCTGATACACAACCGATATAAAAAAAATAAAAAATAACCATATAATACCTCTCTGAAAATGATGAAAACTGTGAGGTAACAAAAAGGAATGCTATTCCAGGCTTTCTTCGTTTCAACTCACGGCCATGGTTTGATAAAAAAAAGCTCTCTCCATCTCTTGCAAGCTCTGTATAACTACACTATATAGAAAGAACAAAAAAAAAGTACCTCTCCTTTCCTTCTTATTCCCCTATAAGATGTTTTAAATTCTGTTTTCTTTTAAAGGATTTTGAAAATGCATGTCGCTTTTACTGAACTATTTTCCCAAGGGCAGCAAAGTCTCAGCTTGTAAGTACCTACGTATTAAAAGATTTTTCAGTGACAAGCAGCTCCTTGACAGACAAAGGCACATAGACGAATGACTGGAGACCGAAGCGAAGCAAAGTCTGACTGGAAATATTATAAAAGTCCGTGCAATTAATCAATGGAACACCTCACTTAAGGGTATGCTGGATTCTCTGTAGAACATTTTAAATCAAAAATGGATGTCTTTTATAAACATATGGTCTAGCTTAGCCATAAATTACTAGGCTGCACAAAGATGTATGCTAGATGAAAAATTTTGGCCCGAGTTTTAATTGAATGTCAAACTAAATGTCACAGTTGCTTCTTCTGACCAGAAGATTTTGGACTCCGCAAATAAATTATTTCCAACTTCTAGAAAACAGCAGTTACAATAAAAGTTTGGAAGGCCCAGAGTAAGAGTGTGGAAGACCTCGGATACACAATGGGATACACTCTGTGTGATAAATGCACCCATATGGTTTCTTGTCCCAGCCCTGTGAATATTCAGGATTCTGGCTGCAAGATGACTCTTCAGGCTTGTAAAGATGCAGGGGCGAAAAACAAAGAAGTCCAACAGCTATACAGGAACAATATCTACCAGGTACAGACAACAGCAGAAGACATCCTACTTTCCTCCTCAGTAGTTTCTGCTGCTCCTGCCACAGAAAGGGGAGAAGGATCCACTGCATGCTTGCAGTTCTGTTAGGCTGTATGAACATCCGTGAGCAGTGCAAACAGAGAAGAGCTGATCTGCCTAGCGCAAGAGTTACTGCTGAGGACCCAGCGTCCACCACATCGTACAGATGAGCTCTCCACTGGTTCTGTAGGCGAGCATCAGTTTCTGGAGGAAGAAGAGTTAGTTGTGTCCCTGGAGCACAGATGGCTCTTGGTTCTTCCTTGTGGAAGCTACGTCATGCACTCCAACACCTCCCCTTGGTAAGAACCAAAGCATGGTAGGTGGGGACAATAGTAGGATTTATTTCAAAACCACACTCCAGATCTGAACTAAAATACTAATGTAGGTATTGCCTTAGTCTCTGCCAGCTAGGCCCAGATGCAGTTGAAAAGCACAAGGACAATTTTCCTGAGAGAGTACTTCCATGTCTTCATAGCTGCAAAAGAACCTGTTACATCTCTGATGTCTTGAGGCATATTGAGAAACTTTTCTTCACAATACAAAAAGCTAGAAAATTACTAATTATGAAAATTGAGTCTACCTTTTTATGTGATTTAAGGAACTGGTGTTCAAACATTTAATAGGATTATTTCTTTTTAATTTAAGAGCAAAATAAAAAGTAAATGTATGTAATTCCTTCCTCTCGCTGCAAAGTAATGTGATTTGGAATATTATTTCCTTCGTATCTTCCCCCAGAAAACAGATTCACTTGAAAAAGTTTTCCAGTGGAAAAGAAAAAATATTCTGTTTCCTAAAAAGGCCAATTATTGTCTCTTTACTGAAAGACATTTGCCTGCCTCTAGACGGTCCGCAAAAACCAGGACAGAGTCATTCAATTTTTTTCATTGTGGATTTCTGACCAAAAAAATTCTAACAAATTTTTAAAAGATCTGAGCAAAGAACGTGGGCAGCCATACTAATTCTTTTTTTTTTTTCAGATTATTTTATTTGTATATAATGAACAGTTAATATCCACTACAACATTGTTTCATGCAATTTTCAGATGAATAATTTCCTTCTAATACTTTTTCCTCAATTTCACGCAATAAGTAGTTTTCTCTGTTATCTAAGGAAGGTTTTCTGCTTTGTTTTTTTTTTTAATGTCTTTTTCCGTGCTTTCAGACTATAAATGATAACACTTCAATTTTCCTGTAAAAACATCTGTGTTCAGCTAAACAGAATAATTCTGAGGATCTAGGATGACCTCATAGGCATGACATGCGAAAGGACTGCCCTGAACTGCATTTTCTTTAACCTACAGCATAGCTTTGGAAAAACATTTGCTCTTGACTTGCTAGTAAGGTAGAATTGAATGAAAGCTTCAATAAATTGTTCTATAAAATACCTCTGCTGTTAAAAATGTACACCTTAGTTCTACAGCCTTACTTTGTCTAGCTTCCACTTTTCATTATTCTTGATATTTTTCTTTGTCATCTGAAATGGTTATCAAAAGTTTTTATGTAGTTCAGGTGACAAAATTTCACCATCATCTGTCTGGGGGTCTGAACAGAATTCTTAGAATTTCTCCTTGTAAGGAGATCTTTTTACTACTGTTTTTTCTGTTTGCACAGCTGTTCTCTGAAATCTTTGGAGTTTATGAATATCTTCTGATATGGGCATCAGAACTGAACACAGAATTTCTTCTAAAAATTCCCCTATTTATCTGCTTAGCCATTCAATAATCCTGTTTTGTTGAGTGCAGTATCACACAGTGATGATGGGCTAGCTATCTACCAAGATTATAGCTCTTTTCAGAAGCATTGCTTTCCAGAAGAGAAGAGTAAGATCCAGAAGAGAGGAACATGAAATGTATTAAGACATGCTGTTCTCTCACTAATCAGAATCCTCTGTGCTAGTGACTTGTTCTTGTTATTTATAATTCCCTCACCTTTGCAAGGCAAATGCCTAATGAGAGATTACATAGAAACTAAAGTTACAAAAATGTGTTATTTTTTTCTCAACTTAAATTACAATTTCATCAAAGCAAGATAAGTTTGGCAGGAGGTAATTTTTCATAAACTTACTTGGGTAATTTTTCTCTTCCCTCTGTCGGCTCGTTATTTGTCAAAACCTGTATCACGTGTCCCATTGTGTAGGACTCACTTCGGCCTGTATCAACTCAAACTATCCTTTATAGTCTTTTAACTTAACACTTAAGCAGTGTTAGCTTCCTTCCAGCTCCTTTGAAGTTCTTCAGTGGTCCAACACATTAAAATTCATGACAGTCATGAGGTTCTTTAACCATTTTTATGAGAAAACTTAAATACAAAATTATTTAGAACAACTTGTTTTAAAATATCTAAGCATCATCCTCACTGGTTACTGGGGAAAAGCTTACAGCACTTGTTTTGTCATCTGTTCCCCTAAAACAGACACAGAAAGTACAAGAATATTAAATCAACACTTCTACTGTTTATACATCACTACTGACAATACTATTTCATCGTAACAATGAACTAGTATCACTGTTAGATTTCCTTTGGTTCCCAATATATTTAAACATGCCTTATTCCTATTCTCTTTTCTCTTACCATCCTAGAATCAAAGTATAAATTTAGGTGGGGCGGGACCTCCTGAGGCCACCTGGAACAAATCTCTGCCTAGAGCAGCGCTAATCAAGTCAGCTTGCTCAGGACTTTGTTACGTTCCAAATGTTTCTACCTTCTGATTTCCATCACTTGTTATCAATTTCTCCTTTTTAATTTTGTTTTCATTAAGTGTCAGACAGTAAGCCAGTTAGTTTGTCATTCATTTGTTTTTTATAATCAAGGCAGCCTGTAAATGTCTGGATATGGAGTAATTTTAAACATTTCACAATTATAAATTGTGTTGATTTAAACATAAACCTCTATATTCAATAGTCCTTTTTTTGGTTCAAGAAGCTGAAATTTCTAACATATTTCATCCACACTGAAGTCTTCTACCCTACATCTTCATTTTCTCCTTGTATCATAACTACATCCTGGGTTCATCATCTTCTTTTCTAGTGTGGTCTGATGGTCTTCCGCAAACAGCAGGAAATAACTTTATACTGATTACTTGCTTCATATTTCTCTAATTTGACAGTAACCTCTTAAATATTCGTTTTCTTTCAAGAGGTCACCAACACAGCAACAAGAAATACTAGTTTTGAGTGCTCCTTCTTGACTTATGCCCACTTGATCTTTCATAAAGAGGCTGTGACTGTTGAATTTAACACTCCAATCATGCCAGTCTTTCCATCAGGATTCAGTAAAACGTAAGGTTGAATTTATGTTTATAGATGAGCAATTATAGTTCTTCTCATCTGAAACTCAAGTACAACCAAGTAAAGAATGTCTTAACCATTGATACTTTGACCAACTCTGCAAAAAGTCACCATTTTTTATTAAATATGCACTCTTTCTGTCTTCCCTATATTCTTTTTCACTTTCAATGCAGTGATCTTCTGACCATCTTACTCAACCCACCTTCCCCAGAGTTTCCACCCTTGTTTTAGAGAAGAGGAAGCCATACAATTTATTCAGTCTCTGCTCAGGATAGAAGGCAGTCACTGTTTCATTACACTGTTTCTGTACATTGCTGCCTGCTCTCTTTGGTTTTTGGTCTTGGCTAGATTTTTTGGAAAGATCTTTTAAATGTTACTGATTATCATATTTTTTGATTCTTAGGGTTGTTTGTTAACTAAATAAGAGGCCAAACAACTTTGCTTCTAGAACAATAGCTTTAACACTTTAGTAACCACCAAACATCATTATGGGAAGAGACCTTGTAAGTTCTGTTTATCTGAACATAAACTCTATTATTGCATGTTTTGCAAAACTGCTTATTATCATCTGTGAAGCAGTATGTTTTCAATACTGCACACAATTTCTGGAAATCAACTTTCCATTATTAGAATAATTTTAAGCCTACATAAATCCACATCACACGCTGCACACCTTTTAACATTAATGCCACCTGCCACGGGGAGTATTCTGAAATCCATTTACTTTGACAACATTTTAGTCCTCTTGTCAGTATACTCAGCAAGAAGCTATACCCTCTACATCCATCCAAAGGTGGTCACATTTGTATCCAGAAAAGATCATACACAACTGAGGCAAACAAATACTTTCCATATGCCCCAAAAGCAGATTGTAAAATAAGCAATTCTAAATGCCTACTTTAATTTCACCCTTCTTTGTAGTGTAAATCACTAGTTTGAATATTTGATAGGATTTTTACTTAACTGCTGGTAAAGCACTATCATTTCCACAGTTCAAGAAAAATATTAAAAGTGACTTCAGAACAGATACTTTGCTTTCTTGAAAGCCACTGCTGTTGCAGGAGTTGTCTCTGCTGGAACTACTTCAGGAGCTGTCTAGAAAATGGCACTAGATTAAAGGTTTCATGGATCTGATGGCAGCTTAGAGCAAAAGGGATGCACAATCTATCGCAGAAAATAAAATTCATTACTGCAGAAAAGCTCTGCATAAGGAATGATATTATCTCTGATTTAGAGATTATTCCCTTCTCCTCAATATAATCGCTGCAAAAATCATTACCTCCTCTAGAGAAAAATACACATATATAAATTGTAGTGCTATGATAAAATATATTAGTTATTTCTATGTGAAAAACAAGCAAAGAGATCATCCTGCAAAGACTCTGCTATCATCCAGAAATACATGAACCCAGAATTAAAAATTTTGATGCTATGGCAATTGCCAATAATGCCAAAACTTTCAGAATTATAATGTGTAAAAGATAAACCATCTTTAGTGTTCTAAACATAACTGGAACCTTCATGGCTCAGCAATTTCAGAATCACAGGATCACAGAACAGGGAGCTTGGGAGATCACATAGTCTGACCACCTGCTCAAAGGAGGGTCAAACCAATGTTATTTGTGTTATGAAGATCTTTGTTTTTCAGAAATACTTATTTGCACATGGAGTCGTATTCAGTTCAACACATAGGTTACAGCTTTCTGTTTCATTGTTATTGCTTTTAAAGCCTGAAGGAGGATTTGGAAAAAAAACAGTAACAATAAATGCATACTGAATTAAACAGGATTAAAATAAAATCTGCTCATCGTTTTTAGTTGATAAAGGAATCTGTAGTGATTTCAGCCTATCAGTGCAATTTCACTGCTATTACTTCAACTTTTTTAGTCTACGAGACAAAAATCATAATGAAGACTGAGTGTTACATTCACAGAATCCCAGAACAGCTGAGGCAGGAAGACACCTCAGCACATTGCCTAATCCAACCTTCCTGCCCAAAGCAAGGTCTACTCAAGCAGGTTTCTCAAGGCCCTGCCCAGTCACGTTTGTGACTGTCTCTAGGGATGGACTTTCCACAATTTCTTTTGGTCTGGTCACCCCTCCAACGACATGGAATTTCCTGCATTTCAGTTTATGCCCATTTCCTCCTATCCTTTCACTGAGCACCACCGAGAAGGGTCCAGCTCTGTCTTCTTCGCTCGCCCTCATCAGGTATTTATACATTGACATGATCCCCCCAAGCCTTCTCTTCTCCAGGCTAAACAGTCCCAGCTCTCTCAGTCTCTCTTCATATGCCAGATGCCCCACTGTCTTTGTGGGCCTCCGCTGGACTCACCAACATGCCCATGTCTCCCTCATATGAGGGAGCCCAGATCTGGACACACCAACACACCACTCCAGATGTGCTCTCACCAGGGCTGAGAGGAGGGGAAGGATCACCTCCCTCAGCCTGCTGGTTACAGTCTGCCCAAGAAGGTCAGGCCCAGGGTACCAAATATCTCCAAGGATGGAGATTCCGTACCACCTCTGGAAAATCTGTTCAAATGTTTGACCACTCTCATGTTAAAGAAAATTTTCTTGCCTATTTACTCAGAAGTTCCTTTGTTCCAATGTTAACGTATCCAGACTAGGAAATACATTTATGCTAAAACCAGACAGTACATTTAAAATATGATCTCATTTGTGCACTGCAAATATAGCTCCCATTTTTATAGCTCCAAATATTTCAAAATCTATATTTCTACAGAAAAACTAAACTCAGGGTCCAATAGACATAAGACACTAGTGTATAATGTTTGTAACCTCCAGTCACAATACTAAGGTAATTCTCCCCAAAGTAAGAACTTTATAAAAACTGTTTTATACAGAAAATTATTAAGAATTTACATCTTCATCCAAGAGAAAGATACACAGATTAATAAAAGCACAGAATTAGAAGTACTGCCAGATATCAGTATTTAATTTTGCTCAATTTCATCAAATTACACCTACTTTAATAAAAAACTTCAATATTTTTAGCTCCGATCTACATGTTCTATCATACTTTTACAGTGCAGAATTGTACACTTATGATCAAAGAAAAAGTAGAGATACTGCCATGGAAAAAAATTCTGGAGGTTCATCAATGTTTATGTATACATAATTAAAGTAGTGCATAGGATCTAGGAATCAACACACAGAGATAAGTATCTTCAAAATATGAACATATTTAGGCTATGAATTTGCTTGAAGAAAGCTTATAAAACATTAAAATTAATTTTTGTTAATATCTAGGTTTTTTAATATTGGAGCTTGTATTTCTAGATTGGAGCTTGTATTTCTACCAAAAGACCTAGAAGATTACAACTTTTGCTATGTGTAGAGTACTTTCATATACAATGTCACGACTCCCTTAGCTGCAACTTTTGGTAAAATAAGGAACGTTGTGATCTATGTGTTAAGGTGGTGAAGAATCACTACAGTGATTCTGGAAAACACTTGCTCTGAAGTTCTAAAATAGAGTGTAATCAATACTTAAATTACATAATATTCTTCCTCTGAGTACTTTTGGAAATTATGCACTAGATTATAGACAAACTGAAGTTTTCCCTTACTTTGTAAAAAAAATTTCAGTCACTTGTTCCTGTGAGATAATTTGAGTGCCTTATCTTGAATTGACTCCAAAGAATTAACAATATTCAACACGAATGAAAGTTCAGACACACCAAATCTCACATCCTATATTTAATAAAAGTGAAAGCTGACAAAATCAGTCACATAATCTTTAAATTATATCTTCAGGAGAACAGGAGATGGATTGTTCCTCTATACATACCTAGAATCTTTAAAAATAAGGCCTAAGCTATAGTCAATAAACCAGCTATTTTCTGGTTTTATCCTTACCACGTGCTTATGTTGTACAAGGTAACTTCAGGTGGCATGGTGAATTCAAAGTCAATTATAGATGAAATCAAGTGTCCCAGTACCTACAAGTTAAATGCTGCGTAACACAACTTGTGGGAGCTAGGACCCAGAAGAGGACCCTAGACTGTGCACACTTAGCTTCCTTATGACATGAACTGGAAACGATGGTGGTGCAAAAAAACCCAGCCAAAATCAAGCCATATACTAAAAAGGGCAAATCTAGCTGATGGCAACGTCGAGGATAACGGTGAGTGCCAGCTCCCTCTCCGCAAAGACCAGGCACGTCAGTCAAAGTAGCAGATCCCTATATCCACTCACATGCCAATACCAGTTCTGCCAAAGCAGCTGGCTACAGTTCATTATTTTCATCCGCCAGAGTGTAGAAGCACTCGTATTTTAGAGGAAGTACAATGGTCTAAGTCTTGTCCAGGAAAAAGGAAGTATAGATGGGGTGCCACCCTCAGCTTGAGACGCTGGAGTTGTCTTTACCATTGTCCTGCGCTCAGGGTCCCAACCACCCTGTGCAGTCTTCTCCTACCTCGTTCCAGGGGTGCCCCACTGCACAGCAAAGTATTTAAAAGATTTGTGTGACCAGAAAAACAGAGCATGTGAGAGACAGTGACTCTCTAACCTGCTGGTTATGGCACTCAGATGTGATTTTAGACTGTATTGGGGGACAACTGTATACCTTCAAATTTCTGGGCAAGTGTTCTGACTGTATCATTCTAACAGCCACAATCATCAGCATCTCCTTTACCATCCTATCCACTGGAAATATCTTAAAGAAAACTAGCATGTCTTGTTAAAGCCTGTTTCTGCTGCAAACTGACAGCAACCGGCATTGACTACAGGCATGTCTAGATACAACGCACAAAAGCAAATTCATATATATCCAACACCTGGAGCCATCTGAGAAAAAAAAGGACCTGTTTTGTACATTTAAGCATTCCTAAAATCAGGTAGAATCTCCATGAAGGGGATTTTTTTATCAGTGTGTTCATCTTCGATGTATAATACTGGCTTAAAACCTCAGGTGGGGTATACAGCTTCCTCTGTACTGAGCCCAAAAAGTTGTTATAACAACTTTGAAGAGCTTTCTCCAGATGTCTATTAGACTGCAGAGCAGGAAAAAGGATTTGGCTAATAACTTTTCATTTTGTTCATTACAGTCACTTCCACAACAGCCAACTGTGATGTTAAAATTAGAACTGCAATTTTACATATGTTGATTAAACATACCAAGCAGTTGCAGTATGATGAAAGACAGTCACGCTTTCAGAAATACCTGGCAAACACACACACTCCGAGAGTATTAATGCTTTTTCAGAGTAATGGAATACACATTTAGGCTGTTCAGCTTGCTGTACAGCACACAGGGAGAGTTAAGGGCCTCAGGATGGGATTCAAATGCATCCGGCATGCTGGGCATGGAGGTGGTTAGAGCTAGTGCAATGAGCAGCTCCAAGCAGAAAAGCGCATCTGAAATCCCACCCTCTGCAGGGCTTAGGCAGCAGACTTTGTAACTCCACACTCTTTCCCAAAGCATACTCTGAAAACATATTCACTTCATTCTTTTTCACTCTTCTGTTTTCAGGTAAACTTGAAAGGTGGGTATGTTTATTATTCTGTATAATGATAGAGCACCCAAAGAGAAGTGGAGACCCATCCACTCTCTTCAGACACACAAGTACTCACGCAGAGCTTAGTTGTATCAGTAATCACCAAACAAGAAGCTGAGACAGTACTGATTCCAATCTCTAAACACTAATTTTGCTAGGGTAAACACTGAGCTAGGACCATCCGAGACAGTTCACCGCACCTTTGATGTTTTCTGGCAAGACAGAATTTGGCTCAAAGGCCAAAAGCAAAAGAAGGTACAACACCAGAAGTTATGTTATTGGACACAATAACCACGATGACAATTCAGAAAAGTGACATTTGTTTTGACGTTTCTTTTGATTTCTTTTTAAGTAATAACTGTAGAAACTGCAGTCTAAAATACTGGCAAACTCACAAGCACTATCAGCTGGGACTGGACCCCTCCTGACAGAAGCATGCCACGGAGGCCCTTGTGGTTGACTACTGAGAAGACATGCAGAATAAGACTTTTACACTCTGAAACTGTGCCAGATGAAGTCCAAAGTCTGATGACTAGTTTATGAGATAAATTTTTTGTACTGGGCCTCAAGGTGTCCTCATACAATGAGGTTACCAAAACTCATTCCATACATGGAGATGTCCGAACCTCTGTTGAATTCACGCAATCCGTATTTCATCATCCATATAGGGAGCGGAGGCAATAATGTTGTACTTGAGAGTGAGATTTGCTTTCTGGGACCATACACCTTGTAAATTCAGCTTTTGAGGAACATGTTCAGGTAGGATTTATAGTCTCTGGACAAGCAGCTAAGACTTCTGAAGCAGCACTCTCAATCTATATATTCTCAGTAAACATGAATCATTAGACTAACTGCACAGTGCCCTCTCCCCTTTACAACTACACTAAGAACGTCATATTCTGTGCGAATTCATTTGTGACTGGAGACACAAGCTGCCTTTGCAAGGCAATTATAATACTACAGTCATCTGTCTGTAAAAGAGTGGAATATTGGGCAACAATGTTTTAAGTTTCGTTTTCCTTGTTCACATAACCAGTTAGACCACTGAACTAACTATGAAATTACACCCTGTTGGTTCATCTGCAGTAATAAATGTGGACTTCTGGACATAAAAATAAATGCCTACTGATCAAATGAGCCGTCTGCAAGCCGTGACTAATTGGCAACTTGTTGCCTTTAAATCCTCCCATCACTGCTTGTGGCAATGGGAAATTGAAAAGTTAAGAATGAGGCTAACAGGAAGAGCAAACCACAGAATTATTTGTACAAAGATTATTACTCAGTTTTGTTGTCTTCTGCTTTCACGATTTAAACGGGGGGGGTGGGGGGAACCAACAACAAAACCAACATTTCTTTTCAGGCAATGTAAGTAGCAGAATCACAAATTTCTTATTGTGGTCCAGCCGTTAGACAGTGAATAGGAGACAAGTCAAGCCAGTACAAGCACATTTGTTATGAGGGAAGATTTGTGTTATAACTGAGGATATGCCTTATGCAACCTTGCGTACAGTCTATGCATAAGGTGACTCTATGATAATTAAAGTTACAAAAACAGTAGGTTGAGGTCTTCATCAATCAAGGTGGATATGTCAGGCAATGAAACTCAGTACCCCATAGTTAAACCTTTCTGCCCTTTGCTTTAAATAAGGAAAAAGGAAAGAAAAAAATTTCTGCATTTTCTCTCTTCTTCCCAAGTCAAAAAAAATTTATCATACGCTCAAAAAGACTCCCAAAAGCAAGGACAAAAATCACCTTAGTCACAAGAATTTTCACACTGACTAATCCAAGAACTCATTATCAATGCTAATGATAACATCATTAAGCCTTATCAGATTTAGCAACTGTAACATTACTGAGTTTTAATAGCTAAGACACAAGGATTTGAAAAGTTTGCATGAAATTTGCTACATAAAAATTGTTTCTTAAACTTCTGTCTCTATTTCTTCTAGAGTGGTCTGATTACAGTCTGTAATCTGTAATTCTGACCTGCTGTATCAATATCCACAAACAACATGCAGGATCTCTATTATACAACAGTAAGCTATTGGTTCTGATCTTTTCTTCTCTTTCAGATTTGCAAATCATTTCTTTTTTTAACTTCTCATAAGCAAGCAGAATAATGCAAAATAGATGAAAGGCAAAAACAACTAGAGAGCAAAAAGACACAGGAAAAAAAATTCAAAGCAGGTTGCTTATGTAGCACCCACCTACGCATGTCAGCCACATTTCTGAATGAGAACCCTGATGCAATGCAAGAGAATGCAAATACATTTATCTGAAACATAATAGTGCCTCATCAGCAACTGACAGAGCCATAAAAAGGACTGAAGACTGTTTTAGATAATTCTAAATATATATATGTGCGTGTATACATATATATGTAGGCACATACCTGAGAGAATCAGCACCTAGTGTATTACCTTTATTATTCAATTTTTGTTTTGTTAATGAAAGCTAAACATAGTACCGATCTTTATTGCTTGCTCAGTCACTCTGCTTTTCTCAGTAGCATTCAGAGCCTTCAAAAGACAATCAATAAAAACCTGCTTACCTATGCAAATCTTTGGATTGATTGTATAAATTAAACACGAGGCATTATGACAATAATCTATTTAGCATGAGTATGTTTTTATAGCAAAAATCCCATTATTATCAATGTTGCAAGTCTATCCCACTTTCCCAGAAATGATCTTTTCCCTTGCAACTACAGATATTCTTCAACAGAATAGCACATCCAGTTTGGGAGTTTGTTTACAAATGCAAAACCCAGCATCCAGCTTTTGATTTGTAACTGTAGACTATTTCAGATTGAGATTGTCATCACTCTTTTATAAACTTTTATTTTCAAAAGGGTTATGCTGAAGAAATTTCTTGCTCTGTTTTAAAGAGCAAATTAAATCTTTCTTTATGACAACGCAGCAACATTGAATAATGAATACAAAGCTGTAGTTCCCAAGCACTTCATGCAATATTTTAGATTGCTGAACTGGAGATGTTTCATTCCCCAATCATATATGTTCTTGTTCCCTCATCTGAATATTGAAGGATATGAACAAATGTTTCAGAAGCTGTGCCACAAAGCTTTATACTTTCAGAAAGCAGACATAATGAATCCACATTCTCATATGTATTGTGCCCTCAAAGTAGCTTAATTATAACTAGCCATAGAAGTTTGCTAACTTAGTGTTGTAGCTTAACACAAACAAAGCTCATAGTGGTTATACTCTCAATCCTGCTGTAGTTTATTAATCAGCTTGTGATAGGCTATCTATTGGATAACAGAAAGTCTAATGGACTTCTGCAAAATAAGGGAAGATAAGGGCTATGATTCACTGGGGAAATGATTGCCTTTGACTCTGAGAATTAGGAGCAGAATGTGTCATAGATTAACACAGAGTTCAGAAATTTCAAGCTACTCATCTCATAAAAATGAATGAAACCAAGCCAAGACAGAAATCAAAGTAAATCTGGATTTACAATTACAGCTAGTAATTACAACACACAGAGACAAGAAGAGATTCTGAAAGACTGGAAAGGTGCAATTCTGGAACTATTTTTCAGTAAAAAGTAGGCTTAGACTCAGTTACTTAAGCTTTCTATAGCTATGAGTCTTGAATGTGATAAGAAGGTAAAGAAAATGCCTCATAACAAGTTTATGCTTAAGAACTGTGTTATATATTCCTGTTCTCAGTGTTAGCCTAGGACAAACCTTCTTACTCAAACTATGGACTGTTTCAGCAGCAATTGTATATGCATTTGTTAGTGCTTTTCCAACAGAGCCTAGAGGGTCTTAAGCTAGAGTAATCATATCTACTTTCCCCTGACACTGAGATTCTGGTTTCATTATCTGTGATAAGTAAGGCTAAAGGAAATAGATGTCTTTTCAAGTCACTTTAAGTTCAATTAAAACAGACCTATCTCTTATTTTATAGGTCTTCTTTTTCTCCAGTTGGGTTAAAACTTAACTGATGCCAGGGGAAAGCATGCACCAAGACATACAAGTCCCCAGGAACTGCTCTAGAGGTACAGAGTACTGAGAATACCAAGAATTAAGACAATGCCATACTGGTCATAATACTAGATACACCAAGAACACTACAGGGCACTTGAGAATCAGGCCCTCAGAACAGCTTCTTTTATATGAGGATTTGTACTTCAGTGCTTATTTTTCTATAAACACATCAGCAACGTATTACTTCTTCAATAGAGCATAATTCAGCTTTTGCTGGTTTTCACGGCCAAAAACATTTTATTTCAATTTCAAATGCTTTCTTTTTACAGTTGCTTGGTTTATGAGTTTGTTCTTCAGTCTATGCCCAGCAGGTGATGTTGCCGAATTTCTATGAATTATGCTGTCCCTCAAAATAAGTAATTAAGTAACTGCTGCCATGGCATCATTCAGGGGAAAGAAGGTTAATGCACCACAAGAGGCGGCTTTCTTTGTCCTATAATAGGACAGTAACATGAAGAAAAACATTGAAGTAACAGAGAATGAAATTAAGAAGTGGACTTAAAACTATAGGTGTAATAGCACAATGCAACAAATTTTATCATACCAGTTTTGCCTTAACTCTAATTGCATTTAACTTCTTCCTGTGGCCAGATTTGTATGTTCCAAGGACAGCAACAGCTATGGCGGAGACTGCTACTTCATATAGGGCCACCCCAGCTAGGCTGGTTTTTTGGACTGGAGAGAGAGCAATCCCAGGGTTTTCCAAGGTAGCTGTTGAGAAACAGGCCAGCAACCTGGTCTTGTAGAATACATTCAATGCTACCTTTTAAAAACAAATTAAAGCAGTTGCTCTGGAAAACAGCATACCAAAATAACCAACTCCAGCTTTACAGAAATTATAGGTGTGGTGAAAATAATCACAAGGACCATATCTAGGGAATCGGTGTTAAAACAAGCTTGAAACCGACTTTCTAGAATATTTGACGTTTCAATATTGACAGAAATACAATACTATAATGTGAACTTTTTGAGTAAATTAGTAACGATTGCCAAGAACCAACCAAAAAGTGACAAACTTATCAGATTTTCAGTGAAATGTAATAGTTTTCAATCAATACAACCTTTAAAGCAGAAAATTCATATACAGATGGGCAACCAGCTAGCATCTGATTTCCGAGAGCTAGCTTTCAAATAAGAAACATAAAACCAAGATCTGTGTAAAGTCAGACATGGGGAAAAACACAAAGGGATGCTCGAAATTCAGCGCTCAACTTGCCAAGAAACCATAAAAACGTTCCCACCTAACAAGGGGAGACTTCAAGCCAAATCTGAGAGTCACAAAGTAATGAAAGCAATGGGATTAAAGAATTGAGGGGATGATTCTTTGGGCTGGCAGAACCATGGGTAGAATCAAAGATTATCACTAATGGGGTGCTAGTGTCGCATAGGTATATCCTCACAAACCCTATGACATTTCCCAGAGGAAGACAAGAGAAGACACGCTGACCAACTATGGAACAGAAGGAAATTTAGCAGCAGTACTTTCCAGTGGGTTGGACCATACAGAAAACAGACATCAGACAAGGTACTAGAAAAATGTGCCATGAAAACAATTTCAAACCTGAAAAAGATATCAGTTTATATCACAGTCCTCCTCATTCAGCATAGCGAAGGTGACAAACCATGAGTGATTTTCCAGGGAAGTAAACCTTGAGTCTATCATATCCAGACAGGGAAAAAGAAAGAAGGAAGAGATGGCAACCAAAGCTACCCATCTATTTCTCAAAACCACTTCCAGAAAAAGCATCAGCAAATAGTAATAAACCAGCCTGAGGTGACATGAAGGGATACCTTTTGTAGCAATGAAAAAAACTACAGCAATAGCTGCAAGGTGCAATACTGCAAAATTTTGGTAACTGACTGAGATTCTACCCAGCAGGTCTTATCCTAGCCCAGGGGCTGCGAAAGCCACACAAGAAGAGACCTCAACCATCTTTTATAGAAATTACACAAAGGGGGTGGGGCGGAAGGAATACAAGTGGCGAAACAGAATACTTTGATAAAAATTATACGGGGGAAAACAAAAAAACCCTGACCCCAAAAAAACCCAAATACACAGCCATTATTTATTCTGATAATAAATTAAGTTGGATATTGTGAACACCTTACCTCATCAATAACTTAGGCTAGTATTAAAACACCAAGTTCTGTATTTGGAAAACATCAATGCATGTACGTTACACTATGGGTTTGGGGTTGTTTGGGGTTTTTTTATGCATTTTATTTTACTTCAAGAGACTGTTTGGATTCAAGGGAGGAGTATATGGAGGAGATGGAATATCTGATTTTTTCAGAATTAAATGTGTTTTCCCAAACCCAAAGTATACTGCACAGCAAAGTGACACCCTTGCCTTTCCAATCTGGGTGTGTTCCCTAGACAGACCATCACTCATTCGTTCCATATTATTGATTCAACGCTAAACAGAAGTGAACAAATGATTATGGAAAAATAGCTAACAACAAAAATAAAAAGAGATATTTGTTCCCATCAGAACATGCAGATCATAGTTCAAATAAACATACGGGATCAGTCTTCAGCAGCTTTGACCCAACTCTAGAGCTGTATTAAAATACCTTTATTCACACTATATGTAATGAACTGCACTTGCTGACGTTACATCAAAGGCAAAACTAGAGTGCAGACTGTAGATTGCTGTTTTCTCCAACAGTAGAAATACAAGACAAACAAGATGAAAAAGAACAGCTAATCATATTTAAATAAAGTGAATACTGGAGAGAAGCCATTTTCAAACTGATGGAAAGCCAGGTTAAGCCAACTCATCTCACTACAAATCAATTTCATACATTTAAGCAGAAAATGGAAAGGAGGGGAAGGAAGGTCGTACTAAATCTTCAGTGCATTTGGAATATAGGATGCGCATTTCTTACCATAACTCAGCCTGGAAGTTTTCAATTTAAACTTTGTGGACAAAATTTCTGCTATTAACGTCAGTCTAATGCTAAAGTCTCCTCTGGGGCACTATTGAAATAATGCACTGGGAATCAGGGTCAGAGGTTTTATCACTATGAAAGAACTTTTGCCACTAAATTAATTCTTCTGCCCTAGACTGGTCTCTCCTGGTGCACTGCAACATTCATTTCCCTAATTGTAAGGGTGAATATACAACTGTCTGCTCTACATTGCACATGTAGGCATCCATCCACACACAGAGAGACACAGGCTAATTAGGAGGTATGGTACTGCTGCTCTGTTTCAACTCCCCGTACATTTTCTTCCCCTGCAGCCACCACCAAGCCTCAGGGGGGCCACATCAATAACAGCAGAGCTCCCACTGGCAGCTTGTATCAAGGGGAGGATTTGCAGGACTAAAAGGTCTGTCTCCATCCAAATTCACCAGACCTTCAAATGAGGAGAAACTTCACATGAAATTCTGCCTGAAGGTCAGTCCTGCTGTGTTTTCCTCCTGTTCAGGAACTCCTGGGCATTCCTACAGTGAAGCAAGCAAAACTTGCTTATGTGCTCAGCTAACTCCCGAAAGCACAACCAGAATGCCATCAGCTTTGCACCTTATGTAATAAGGTCTCAAGAGGTGCTTCCTTTCACACTCTTTGCCTGTTAAAAGTACAACACAAGCACAGAAATTCTACAAAAGCCCTCCAATCACAGGAGATAAAATAGGGAAGTAAAGAAAAAAATGATTAAAAAAAAAAAAAGATTATGATGTTGAATTGTAGGCCAAGAAGCTGAAGACTCCAGTTTTGTGGTGTGGTGGGTCATATTCCAGTGGGAAAAAAAGCATTTTCAAGTGCAACCACCTGCATCTCACAGATAGAAGTAGCTAATCTTCTTAGCCAAAGACTAGTTTAAATGCCCTTTTCATTGCTCAAACTAATAATGCACGGAAATTCTGCAGTGAAGGCAAAAGTAGCACACACTCACTGTGCTGGAACAAATGTGACCAGGAACATAAAAAACTCCAAACAAACAGAAGTATTTTTTAATCAAATGTTTATGTCCCCGTGCCGGAGCTCAAGGTAACAAGCATGAGGATATAGAAAATTCAGATATTAACCAGAAGAAATTTGATTCAGTGGCCAGTACAGAAACCTCTGTGACGACTTGCATTACTTATGTGTTAAAAAACACTGGTTATAACTTGCATATAGTTGTGAAATCCTGTATTAACAGGAATTTTGATGAGGAACAGAGCCAGCTAATAAAGCCTAGTTTTCTATACATACACATATCCTAAGCTTCTACACACAACACAGTCTTTCTGGGCTTCATCCTTCATCCCTCCTCTGTATTTTCTCAGCTTTCTTCCCACTGCTTTTTTTAAGTCTCTTCTCAATGCAGTCAGTCTCCTTCCTATAAAGAGCAGCTGGACAAGGAACACCACGTGTCATGGAGTCACGGCTGGCTCCAAGGTTTCTCTGTGCTCACGCTGCAGCCTCTCCTTTGTTCATCTGGATCCCTCTGGTCAGCAGTTCATTTTCAGAAATGCACAGAAGTTAAAAATCTCTGGGAAATTCTTTGTTAAAATTTGGTTGCAAGTGGCCAGTGGCCAGAAATTGTTAGAAAGGACTGACAATGCAATCCCATCAGCCTTGTTTCAGAATGAAACCAAGGGCTAGAAACATAACTGATTTTCTTTCATACCACCAGTCTTTCTGGTAATTTAGAGATGGGATCTTGAATGTCTATGAATCTCTGGGATAATAAAACAAGTCTCAGGGTAGGCTCTTTAACACTCAGCTACACTGGGATAGAGAACTAAGGGAGTTTTCCCTTTCTAACACATGACTTTGCCCTATATTAATATGTAAGACTTATATTGCTGGAAGTCCAGCCCACAAAATAAGTAATACATCATAACTAGGGTACCTATAGTTTTCTTAGAAAACCTTACTACATGAGATGCTGAATCCAAAAGAAGGTTTCTCTGTTTTGAATGATCACTTGCAGCAGTTACCTGCCTAGCATCCAGCAGTTATGATGAGATTACATTAAGTACATAGAAACAGAATATATTGCAAGGAAGCAGTAACATTTGTACTTTGTTTCTGGCAGAGGCTTATTTTAAGAGTTAGAGAAAATTGTAAATGAAACGGGCTGTAAGGGAATGAAAATGTCACAATGAAAAAAAAAAAAATCAAATCTCTGAAATGGAGAACAAGTTTCCCAAATTAAGAGAGATGACCAGTTTGGTGAAAATCCTCAAGCTGGTTAAATGTTTATGTCCATATGGCAGTCATAAAAAGTGAGGGATGACAATGGAAAATAGGAGAAAGAGCAATCTATACAAATTAGATGCTTTTGCCACTGTAAGAAAATCACAGAGAGGTAAACAGTTGATGGATTATCCTGAAACAGAAGAGAGAGACTGAACTGCAAAAGATCTCCTCTGTTTTGCACTACCTGGATACTAGCAGGAATGATTCCGTGCACGAAATAAAAACATATAACTGGTCTTTTACAATATATTGTAGATACTGTTAATGATTCTTCTTCGCTCTAATGGCCTTGAATATACATTGAAATGGAATGGCGGTAAGATGAATCCAGAAGAACTTGACATCAAAATCTTCCCCCTACAGCACAGCAACTGCCCAGTATTATACCTTGATGCCTTTATGACCTACTGTCAGATACATAGAATATTACTGACACTTTTTAACAAAAATATCAAAGGTTCAAATGGATTCCACACCACAGACTGGAGATCAAAGTCGCACGTGCAATGTTCAGCCCATGCTCAGACTGTCAGTCAACAAAGTAAGGACTACTGGCACACAGAGATTACCCATGGGAAAGCTTTTCATTTGTTGGATTTTAGAAGCTAATGAATGGCTGTCCGCATCTGTCCTACTGAGAATGTACGTTCCTAAAACAGTTTGCAGGTTGTGTCACCTAACACACCTCAGTGAAAGCCCTTAAGGATGAAAGAAGTGTTTGCAGGCTAAAACAACTTGCTCTTTCCACAGACACAAATGCTCCATTAAAAAAATCATTAATTTTTTTACAATAAGAGATAATTAAATCAGCCAGCAGTTTAAGGCAGCCAACTGAGAACAGAATCTCCCATTCTGTTGCCAATCACGAGTGAATTAAAATTTGTCAAGACAGGGGAGGAAAAATACCCTCTGTTTAGATATGGCACAGAAGTAAAGCAAGTCACCTTCAGACTGAGACCCTTCTCAAACTCTGATGGTCTTCCCTATTTCACATTGTTGCAGGCCATCAGTGACCTGAATTAAACAGTTAAGTAAAAGTCAAAAAGATAGTGTCATTATCAACAGCATACAGTAAGGACAGTAGAGACTGAAGCAGCCTTGCAAAAATTTATTTCCTTTTTTTCCTCATCTCATCACTACTACAATGTTGCCTGAGTAGCAAATACAGTGTGACAATTTCTAGCAGATTTGTATTCTTTGTCTTCTATTTCGTTGTTTGTTTTTGGAGACTTTTTGCTGTAGAAAATGAGGAAGAGGCAGAAAAGAACAATTCCCCCAAACAGAGGAAAAGCAGTCACCCAGAAACTTGGAATTCAGGGCTAACGGGCTTTCAGAGAAGTTTTGGAGGCAGTCAGCCTCATGCTGTATTTGCTAAGGAAAGTATTCTTTCTGTTATTGTATCCTGTTATTCTTTTCTTCCCTACTCCTCCCAGTACTACCAGTATCACCCTGCATTTCTCTTGTGTAGAAGACAGTCATCACTTTGCTCAACCACATGACACCTGTGTAAATCAAACCAAATATTCTTGCTAGGGTTGAGAGGTCTCTTTTCATGACTGCCTGCACAGGGAAACAACGATGGAGTCAGACACCCAAATGCATATCCTCTATTCAACACTACAATGTCAGGTTAGTCTTTGTCTATATGTTGTTTACCCTCTTGATTGCGACTTAAAATTATTTCATCATGATCACAAATTCATGTAACTATTTACATGAGTTTGCTGTGATTCCCTGACGTGAAGTTTCAAGTTTTGAGGGAGGACAGCCTTGTATTTTATCAAGTTGAATATTATTGCTCCATTTCCAAGAACTACAGATTTCTATCTATTACTTCTAGTTCAGTTATGCTTTTAATCAAAGATGTTCATGACAGTGGATCCAAAGGAGTGGAAGGATTTGTATTCTATTTCCCTAGTGTATATTATACATGCTGTGCCTGCTGATTTACAGACACACATTTTGCTGTTAGTGTATGACATAACAATTTCACAAAGTCTATTTAGACTGTTTCTGTTCCTACTAAACCATCCACTAAGCCTCACCACACTCCCTAGCCATGCTGTCATTTGTGTTCTTTCATCATTCAGTCAATCAATATACAAAAACCTAACATGAAGTGGAGTTATGCCATGTGAGGATTTATCTAGTGCCTGCAGGATACTAAGTCCAAGTAGCAGAGAATCCCTTGATGTACTGGTATCATTAATAATGTTTAAGACTTAGTCACAGCTGTAGTGGTTAAATACAAAGAAATAGATGCAGTCTGGTAGCAACGCTTCATACCATTGTACAAGTTAACACGTATATTGACAAATTCAGGCCTTTAAAAGCAAATGGAAGATTTCGAATTGCCCTTCCTTATTGACTGAGCAACTGCATTAACAAATTGATTTTCAGACCTTAGCAGGCAGAACTTGACTGCAAATGAAAGGGATTTAGCACAACAAAATCTAACTCCTTAAAACACCCAACATCATCAGGAAGTTCCATGTGACCAATTCCAAAAAAAAATCCAGAGCTCCAGCTACATACTTCATTATAGGCCATGGACTAGGCCATTTTTAAGAGAGAGTGTTAAACAATAGTTTCAAGTTTTCTATTGCTTTTTCCATTCTCCCCAGAGAAAAACCGTTATTTTGTTTCCATAGTAGAACTGATGTTTTTCACATCAGAAAAAATCCTGAAGCATAAGGAAAAAAGATCTGATATGACAAGCATTGCAAACACAGTTAACAAGCTACTTTAATTATCCTCCTAAGATTTTCCCATTTGTACTCTGATCATCATCTTCTTCAAACGTAATTATGCCTCATTTGTTCATTCTGCACTAACCTCAGTGAGTATTCCAGGTGGAAAAGAGGAGTCTGTTTGTAACTGAAACCTCAGGTAATTGTTATATACTATTATTTTATTATTTTGCTATAGAATGTTTTATATATTTTAATAAAAATGATACAAACTTATCTTTGGGCAATATGAATATTGAGTAGGAAGCCAGGGCATTTCCACATCTGAAAAGCAAAACTGGCTGGCTTCTTTGCATGAACAACCATCAATCCAAAGATCATCACTGGACCAATGATTGAATAAATGAAGAAAATCATGCTGTTATCATCTGCATTTCAAAGATTAGTATTAATAAATTCTGATTCCACAGCAGAGGGAACCTTTCCACAAACTTGACCTTTGAGAAAGTCAGAAAGAAGAACAGCTGGGAATAAATGTGATTTGTGAGTCAAATACTGAGATACGTACCTAGTTACTACTTACAATTTATGCACTTCCAACACTTTTAAAGTCAATATGAATTATTGCGTTATGACTGAGTAGAGATCAAGTAAAGACCCCAGTGTACCATAATTTAAGGCCTGACAAGTTGTTTCGTCTAATTTTGGATAAGTCCTAGATTTGCTCACCTACCATGACTGGACTTCATTTCATTTAGGTTGCTTTTTGAGATTGATTAAATTTGTTTTATTTAGTTAATCTACCGAGACACATGACTCCTGCCTCATACTCACAAGTGTTTTGAGCACAAGGTCAAAATCTAGTGCTATACAGAAGTAGCTGTTCTTCTTTACACATCACTTCACTGACCTTCAAAACTGAGATATACCAATTACATAAAATGTTAAGCTTGAAAAGCATTAAATACTAGGTTTCTAAGTATAAAAAAAGATAGAGATACAAGATAGTCAGCATTTGAATACATTCTATTCCGTGCCTTACCTGAACCAAATTCCATCCCTTTAGAGATTCAGCAATGATAGAAGTAACTGTTGCACACACGCCACCAAAAACCATCAGATGATTAGGTCCGTATTTTATTGCATCATAGAAGGCTTTGAGTCCTTTTGCATTGTCGCACTGGAAAAACAAGAAGAAGCAATATTCAATGTCACAAATAACGTAATTAACTAAGAAATAAACTACTGGCAGGAAAAATATTCAGGGGTTACACTGATGTAAAAATTCTACAATATATAACATCTTAAGATCCAAACATGAAAATTTTGAGCACTCTGTTCTGGACCCCTAATGTACAAGTACAGGAAAACCCCTCCTTAAGTCGTTCAAAATCCCTTATGTCTTTCTTCCAAGCCAAAGCTGCAACATCTGAATTTTGATACCACCATTTAGCAAAGGATAAACAAAGCCCCAACAAAAGGCAGTTGACTGAAACCTTTTCTACATTCAGAGCTACCTTTGCCCAAAGCACAATTTAGAATATAACACCAGATGTCAGCAGGACTTCCATAGCTGGAGGAAAGTTTGACACTACTTCTGATCTCTGTAATGAAAGTTCTGTCTCTAAAGATGACTCCCAAATAATCTCTCCTTAATGTCCAACCTCAGTATTCTGTGCAAAAACATGTAGTAGAGAGCCTGACTTTTAGAAGGACAACACAAAGTGTTCAAAAAATATCAAAAGAATATTCTTTTAAAGAGTTCAGAATTAATTGGTCTGCTCTCTTATCTCACCCTGCTTTGAGCAGAAGGCTGGACTAAATGACCTTCTGAGGTGCCTTTCAATAATTCGCTTGATCATTATTTCAGGCATAAAGTATTTTCCCATAAACGGAGACTAGAACTGAAAACTAAGAAACAAAGGGTGATGCTAGTCAGTATTGCAAAAGATATGAAAATCAGTCCTTGAATGGAGTAGTATCAATCATTTGTAATAACTTATGTAGTCATGGCTTAATTCTTGAGCTTGTAGTAGAGTATTAATAAAACACCTACCTGAAGTTAAGAATTTGATTCCAAAATTTAATGACAGTCAAGAGTGCCAACAGACTATAATGGTAGCTGCCACTGCTCTTCTTTTGCCTCCTCTACAAAGTCTTCCTCAAACATAGTCTTTGTAAGAACTATCATACACAAGCCTCCAATATTTCTTTATTACAATTCAATAAAACAGTCCATTTACTATCAGTATCCAAGTAGTAATTGTATTGCATTCTGTTGAGAGAATAAAGATTTTGACTAAGAAGTTTGCAAGCTTATATTAATCTTCTTAGTGAATTAATATTCTAAAAGAAAAATTATTGTATTTGCATTCTATCTGGAGGAATAGAATTATTGCTCCCACTTATTCAAACATATACAGATTTTTAACGCATAAACTTTTTAAAATTGCATAACGTAGCACAACATTTTGCTTCTTATTACAGAAAAAACCCCATCATTCAGTGTGGCAGAGGCTCCCCTGTCAGTTTGATGGATTGGTGGCAAGCTCACATTGTGAAGGAATTAAGATTGTGGTTACTGCAAAAAGCAACATCCTCCAGTCTTACTTCTCCACCCCTAGTTAAAAAGTAGTTTATTCCAAGCACAACTAGAAGTCTCAGCTGCTTCTTTACTTTTATGGGCAGCCAAGGACACTAGAGATTTCAGTAACCGAACTTAATCGACATTTACCCGTATCTTTGCCCTCACACACAAGTCACCATTTCAAGCTGCAGCAACAAAGATTGCTGAACTGATTTTCATACCAACTTAAAAACGGCTAATATAATTATTTAATTTTCACATTATGTCATGTGTTTTCAGCTTATTGCTGAATAAGTTTAAGAAAAATACAAGTCATATATGAAATAAGGAGGATGATGCTAGCAAAATAACAGTTAGAAGCTGTAGCCCATGAAGTGCTACACACGTGGTAAGTTATGGGGAAATAAAATTCTGTATTCTAAATGATAAATACCTATGGTCTGTTACCTGAAGTAAAATCCATACTAAAATTCACCCTTACATCAAAAACCACTGATGCATCTTTTAACTATTTGCCTACAAATTATTTCTCACTATAGTAACATCATGCAAGTTAAGGATCCTGGTAGGTCAATTTACTGGAAGATCCAGAACTGCTATTATGACAAGGCTTTTTCTTTCTTATTTATTTGATCTTTTCATGTTTATAAAAATACTCGCATGAAAACAAGACTTATTCAATCATACAGAGATCTCCTGGGAAGGTATGCTGGAAGATTTGTCTCTCCCAAAGTGAAAGGTTCACACTGCCAAGATATATTACTGATTAGTCCAAAGTACGTACAATAACCTGTGGGCTTCTCCTCAGTGTGACTCAGTTAAAAGCCTACTGTGGTTTCATCTTCCTACTTTCTTCCTGAGTAGCTTCAGCTCACTCTCTTTTAGGCCACCACGAATAATTACAGAACTCTGTTCCTTGAGTAAAACTTCCAAAATAGTCCAAAGTACGTCTCAGAGAGAAAGAAAAAGGACTTAATACTGTGGCTGGCCACGACTGGACAGAAAAGACAGGAAAAATGAGAAAGATGGGAGAAAGAAGACTTTCACATTTGTTTAACATCACTTTTCACAATACACACTGCGTATAACATTCTTTCCTGCAAGCAACAGAACAGTCTGTCACAAGCACTAAAAAATGAACATTCAGATAAAAATAATAGCCCTACCAAGCCAGAGAGACAAGGAGTTAGAAAAGGTTTCTTCCTGCCTCTAGCCTGAGGAACATATCTTTAGCATGTTCCTGAAGCCCGTTTAACAACTTGACTTTTTCAGAGACCCCAGACATCCACCGTTGCTGCATATGATCTCCTGCTGGCAAACTCTACATACATCACTCTAGAAGCAGGCAACATTGTTGAAGGACAAGAAACACAGACACCACCGAAATTCCCACCGTATTACAACCAAATGAGTTCTTGAATTTTTGTCGCCAAGTGACTACATCTAGGTCCAGGAGCAACGCTATGCAGCAATCTAATTACAGTACAACAAAAGACTGTGTAAGAACCAAAATCCACATTAAAAAGCAGAGGCTAGAAAGTCCTGGCCACATGTGGATGAGAAGAAGCTTACTGGCTTATTAACTGGAGCATGACTAACAGCAACAAAGGGGAAAGAATCCCTCATAAAAAGTCACAAACTTAAATGATGAAAAATATCACCTGAAGGAGCCAACACTGCTTTTGCTAGATAGTTTTGCTCTTTCACCTAAATTGTCATCGACATCTCTATTTTGTTGAGCTGAACTGCAGCCAGCTCGCTTTTGAGTCATATATAAAGAGACATAGGCATGCTGTGCTGCTGATCTTGACTGCACACTGAAACACTGAGGATGGTGGCAATAGCTTTCACTGGAGAAATGTGGTTTTACCGTAACTGGAATTTCAAAAACATGTGATTCGGTACATGCTACAATTTTCTTCTGAGGAAGGGGCTGAGAATTATTCACCTCAAACAAGTTAATTGCGGTGCTTAGTCTCAGCCAAAAGCCAGTAACAAGCCATACATAAATAGCAAACATTCATACTAATGAAATAATTGCATTAAATGTATCTCTTAGTATACTGACTTGATACAGATTACATGGACAAGTCACAAGGAGAAATACCGGCAAATCACAAAGCAAAGGTCTGTGAAAAGTCCTGCCTCTCTCCGAGATAAAGACTGATAAATATCACAGGTGACACCTGACAAAGGCGTAGTTTCCATTTCCAAGGAAACATAACCACTTCTTTTGATCAAGAAAAATAGCCAGATGAACCGCTGCATAGGAGAGGAGTTGACCAAGTTTTGGGATTGAAGTGTTAACCTTCCTGAACCCTCTCCGAAGGAGAGGCTGGCAAAGAAAAACTACCTTCCTCCACCGAGACAGAGGTCTGAATGTACAGGGAGAAGGTACTGCCTGAAGCATAGGGGTGCACAAGGACAAGAAACCTTTCTGGAGGGAACAGCACAGCAGCTGAATACATGAGCGAGACCTTCTCTCCTCTATGCAAAGGCCCTCCGCAGCCAAGAGGCAGGGTGTCCCACGCGAAGAACAGACATCGCTGAAGTCAGGAGAGGGTGCCAAACTGACTTGTGAGGGTTGCTGGCTGCCGGGAAGGTTGTCTGGCAGACAGAGAGAGAGATGTCGGGGCGTGGGCTCAGACCCGCCGGGCGTAAGCATCACACAGTGCAAATCCTTAGCACGCAGAAGGGAATTTTGTATGGGTCTGATACATAAAGCTTTGTTGACTCCTGTAATATTGACAGGTTTGAGTAATTATAAGACTAGCAGAAGAGCAGATACTTGTATTTAACTGATCTTGTTAGATTCACATAGCAACGATAACAACTGTGAACTAATGCACCGGTCAGATGTATGATTTAGATTTCTAGCTGTTGGATAGCTATACCCAATGGTTTCTCAATTAGCTATATTCTGGAACAACTGTACTTGTCTGAGTAAAAGAAAACCCGAGGAACAATTCTGGTATCTATTGAGCTACTGGCTACTGAGGTTAGAGATCTTTTCTGCTAAAAGCAAATAACAAACAGCTGTCATCTACATAATGAAATATCAAACTTTTTCAAGTGATATGAGAATTTTCAGCAGCACTCTGCACTGAATATCATCAGAAAAAGAAGCAATTGCTCATAAATATCTGATCAGATTTCCTTGAACAGAGAGAGAACAGAGGTACAAAGCCTTATTCCTATCCTCTGCAAAATCTTGCTCAGGAACTAACTCCATGCTAGACTATCAGCATGAAAGGAGCTAAGAGATGAGGAACACCAAAATGATTTTTGCCCAATTTTTATTCACTTTTTTAAAGTTATCAAGCAATACAGACAATCCAGTGAAGAACATACGGACAACTGCTCTGCGCTACAACAAAGGTCAATCAGGTTAACATCCCATGCCTGGGTTTATGGACAGGGCATGCTTCTCCTGAGGTGCCCTATCTCTTTTCAGGTATCTGCAACCTATGTACTTTCAAAGCCAACAATCATATTTTTGCATTTAGGCACTGCAGCTGGATTTTCTTTCCATGATTTTGTAAAACTGCTCTTGGAACTACCACTTTGACAACCACAACATCCAGTGACAATGTAATTATCCATTGAAGAAAAAGCACTTCCTTTCATTTGTTCTAAACTTCTTCACACCATGCAAAGTAGGTGTGAAACATGAGGGGTGTTATGAATGTTAAAAGTTCACAAATACATGAAAAGAAATTGGACTAGTTCATAGATCAAAGAACAATCCAAAACTTCTTAACAGAAAGGCAGTGATTTTCTCAGGAAACTCTTGAATCACAGATCATTGGTGACTAGGACAATGTTCTGGGGAAGCAGGATTAAATGCTTGCCCTGTCCTGTCAATCATCTGTTCCAGGACAATGCTGAATACTCACACCAAGTCCTGCTCTGAACCAATGTAGCCATTCCTGTGTCCTGCATTTGAAAAACAAAACCAAAAGCAAACCAACCCCCTCCAACAACGGCTTCTATACCTGAAAACTGAATTTAACCCATCCCAAACCGTGGGCCCTTCTTCATACGATTTCTGTATCATCTTCTAATTTTAACTACTAGCAATCAGATTTCATTTTGATTTAGAAGGAGCAGACACAGCAGAGGAGGACTTAATATATTCAGTGAAATATTTCCCAGTAAATTAACCCTCTCACCTTGACACCTCTGGACAGATTTTGAGACTTTACCTAGAAACCTCTTTATCTGATCCTGCCAGTTATACAAAGAATAGTTCACTGAGTGCTACCTCTAATCTACCAGTGCTTGGCATCCCATCTAATAGCTTACACTCTGCCTCAGGTGCCACCTGCCTCTCCATAAGTCACTGACTCTACAGCAAGGGTGACCACACAGTCTTCTGTCACCTCATTTCCTAAAGGGCGGTCTAAACAGCTTGTGAAGGCTCAGCTTCCTAGTCAAGATCTTTTTCTTGGTTCACTATTCTGGAAATGAGTCCATGCAGGAAGATAAACAAAATTTCCTGTCTCTCTTTATAAGAGGAATACATGCACTTTCTCAATTTTTTTTCATTCATCCGCTTTTTTTTTTTTCTCATTTATACAACTTCTATTTTCTGTCTCGTTACTATTTCTCCAAGTATATAATGTTTACACTGGAGGACTCTCAATTTAAGAACTGCAATATGAAATGCAGTTGGAGTGTAGTAAGCAGACAAACCCCATGTAATCAAAATTGACTCCACCACGACCTCTGTTATTACTGCATATTTAATCAAATTGACTTCCTCTTTTAAAGTCTCATTCAGCTTGGAAGTTGAAGTCTTTCTTCCAAGAAAGTTGAAGCCTTTCCTTGATCTATAACAGTTACACAGAGAGAAATTCAGAAGATCATCAAGAATCATTTTGCATATTTGCTATATGGAGATCACTCCCTTTAACGATTCTGTATTGGGTTTACACAGCAACATTTTGGCAGCTGGGGGGCTGCAGGGGTGGCTTCTGTGAGAAGACACCAGGAGCTGCCCCAATGTCTGACAGTCAGTTCTGGCCAGCAGTAAAAACAGACCCACGACTGCCCAAAGCTGAGCCTGTCAGTGACACTGGTGGCACCTCTGTGATAACACATTTAAAAAGGGTTAAAAAAACACCGCACAGCAGCTGTGAAAGAGGAATGAGAAAAATGTGAGAGAAACAGCCCTGCAGACGTGAAGGTCAGTGAGGAAGGAGGGGGAGAAGGTGCTCCAGGTGCCAGAGCAGACATTCCCCTGCCCCTCCACCAGATCATGGTGATGCATGCTGTCCTCCTGCAGCTCATGGAGGAACACAGTGGAGCAGACACCCACCCTGTAGCCTGTGGAGGAGCCCACACCTGAGTAATTTTAGATAGGGTCTACTGTATCCTTTTTTTTCTGGCTATACCACTGATGAAATGCAGAAGTTGTTCTAGGGCTGCACCGCGATGAAATTCATACATCAGGTAACCGGCCAGGACATCTGTAAGATGGTGAACATGACTTCAAAACATTAACATCTCATTCTGAATCGCTAATGGACAGCTAACATTTGGGCCTTAGAGAGGTTCTATTGATAATATGAGCAGTTAGTCAGATCCCACAGTGTAAGTTGAGTTCTGCTGGATTATTCTGCAGCTGGACCCATCATCTAACCAGAATCAAATTGGTGTTGATTCAAATATTCCTGGGCCAGAAGGGATTTTATAACACCCACACTATATTTGCTCACACATAACTTGCAGTCCATTTTACTTAACTCATTCACTTCTGCATCAGTTCAATAACATTGCACAAGACAGTTTCACAGATGTTTTTTAATTAGCTGCATTGATTAAAATGGGTGAATAATCATCCACATAATGTCATCTTGAATCAGAAATTTTTCAAAGTATCCTTAAAGCTGTGCTTAGACATTCACATTTACAATTTTACAGCATAAATATGTAAAAACCAGAACTAAGTCATAGCATTGTATTGTTTTCTCTTTTTTTTCCCAGTGCTCAAACAATTAAGAGATATTTTTGTACATTCAGTATGAACAGGGAGACCAATGCCTTGCTCACTTTTGCTTCCTCCTCCCTAGATAATCTATACTGCTCCGTTGCTATTATGTGTTACAGAAACAAGTAGAATTATGGAAAAGCATAGAAGACCAGAGGAATAGTGCAGGAAAAATAATATATACAAAGATGATTAGAAAATAAATAGCATGTCCTGTTGTTGAGAATAAGCTCGCCCAGTTTTATCCAACTTTTCCAATTTTTACAAAAGAAGTTCAACGTTACAATAATTTCTAACAAAACAAAGAATTAATTTTAATTATTCAACAAGTGAGGAAAATATCTCTGTTCTTTATTTGCATCAAAAAGCTTCTTAAAATTCCCCTAGGAAATCAGTTCTGTTTCTGCATTTAAGTATCATCAGAAGCGGCTAATTGTTTCAGACACTTGAGCCCCAAGATCATTATCACTTAAATTTATTGATGCAAACTACTTACTATTTTGTTGCCTCTCATTTTGAGAGAGAAAGACAAGTGCTGTAGTAGATTTACAAGCCATTTGCCAGTTGCAACTCAAGTATAAAATGAAGAACTAAGGGAGATAATTTTGGAGGGCTCAGTAGAGAGTCACTAATGTCAATTGTTCAATTTTGTACTTCCCTCGTCTTTCTTTTTCTTCCCTGCATTCACTATTACACTACCATGAAAAGTCTATGTTTTCATAGATCATAGCAGATCTAGTCGTACTCTGGGAGAATATTTCAGTTAGATTTCGTTTCATTCCACTGCCTGTGGAATTCCCCAGCATATAGGGTAGAAGTCACAAAAGTCAAAAGATGTGTGTGATCATATTTAAATATGATATTTGGTTTTCTTTTCCAGATCTAGAGTTTGCAGTGCTCATAAGACACTATTTTCAGCATGAACAATCAAAAATAATAAATCAAAACTTAATACATAGGTATTTCATTCTATGTTTAGTAAAATAAATTTTCAGAAACTGCCTTTAAAAAGTTGAGTTTTACCTTTTCTTATGTCTACTATTGCCTATGTACTTGGCTTTCATAGGAGGATTGACTTTTCCCAGGTCATTTTGGGAGAAGGAAAAAATCACCTAATGCAGGGAAAGTTCACCATCCCTGAGGTGCTGACTTGTTTATTTTCAGTACACTAGAAATTGTTCTCTACTAAAAATGGTGAAACTCCTTTTAACTGTAGCTATGCTCTTTGAAGCAAGTAAAAGCAGTCCTGAAATAAAAGAATAGAACATAGAAGGAGAAAATCCAAATTTATAAGTAATAATCAGGAAGCTCTAGTAGATGGCAGAAAATGGAAGCATACTAGTGCAAAATATTTGAAGTAACAGCAATATACGTCAAGTATGCCTGGCAGCCCACTCTTGAGTAATAGGCTGCAATTGAAACTGAGACAGGAGTGCAAGGATATTTTGAAGAAAAAAAAAAAAAACAACACAACGCCACCACCAAATCACTTGACCCTCAGCAATCAGCAAGAACCAATGAGAATTCTTTCTTTCCCCATGACCTACTTGCTCCTAAAAAAGAATCTAGTTTTATAAGGGTTAAAAAAAAAAAAAAAAAAATCTCTCTTGATACTATTCTGACATGAA
>Ga0065711_1029671_pt1 | contig 35284 bp, 16 predicted proteins | sample Hoacrofraction12_FD_59098 | JGI IMG/M metagenome (GOLD analysis project Ga0065711, IMG submission 59098) | Hoatzin crop microbial communities from Cojedes, Venezuela - Epithelial fraction 12 v2 (version 2) | ecosystem: Host-associated > Birds > Digestive system > Esophagus > Crop | place... | reverse complement strand
TTGAGGCATGGAGAATGAAGTTACGTACCTTTTGTCATGAGCAGCACTGGGAAGAGAACTCAGGTTTTACAAAGGATAAGCTATTAGGTCTGTTTGTTTTGTAGGGGTTTTACAACGTGCATTTTTATTACCTTGGAAACCAAAGTCTTCTGTTTATCTGCAGAACTAATTAACAGTGTAAGGTCTCCACTCACTTTATGTGCCATCAGTTTGCCTGTGTGGGCCAGAACTAGTTTTCCAGGGAGGAGAAGGTAGCTAAAGATTCATTGAGAGCTGCCAACTTGAATGCCAGTGATTTTGGGATGATCTAAGCCTATTCAGGATAGAAGCAAGAACTCACTGGGCATTTCACTGGGAGCTGATAACGCTTTTCAGGTAGCCACATGGGCTGGTATTTCTAATGAGGGCTTGCAAATTAAGAACTGTAGGAAAAAACAGTGGAGGACATATGGCCTAATCCGGGTGAAGAGGGACCTGTGGGATGGAGTAGGGAGAACAGGGAGAAGGCAAAGTATTTCTAAACACATGAACTCTCTTTTGAGAACTCTAATATACTAAAATTTCATAAATGATCAGCAAAAAGCTTTGGAGTGAGCCATTTGGATATGTTGCTTCAAAACAATGAAGCCTAAGAATTTAGTGTGAATAAGGGAAAAAAAAAGATGAGACAATTAATGGTAGGAAGTACAAGAAATGAACAAACGTGTCCCAACTATAACCTCCTTTTTCCAAAGATCTGATGGTCTGGAATTTACTCCCACAACTGCTCATTGGAAAGAAAAACCCTAGGCCCATGCACCCAGCCTTCCCTGTGGCATGGTGTAAAATGCCAGGGCAAACCCCTTGTTTTGTTACACGAGTGTTAGCACCTGCAGCCCTCCACTCCTGAGCAGCACGCCTTGAATTTCTCACTCTTTTGCTATGGAGAATAGCCTTCAAGCTGCAAAGTGAATGCATCCCAACTTCTCCTGTCGGAAGCATCTTGCAGGTCTCAGCGTCAGCTTCTTTAACTTCAACTGCTTTGTAACTCCTTTTTGTGATGTCCCCAGCTCCACATTGTCATACATCCCTGGAGACCATCTTTTGTTGCAAATGGATTTTACCCACCCAGGAAAGGACCATCCTGCGCTGGGAGTGTGGACTGACAACAGCTGACACGTAATGCAGCACGGCAGGAACGTGTGTGCCATCAGATATGAGCTAGGAAACATCTACAAACCGTTTAGCTAGGTATGTCTACTGTACTCGCCACCCAGATTTCTCAGAACAGTCCCGGATTCATCACAGCCCTTCCTCATGTCTCTGAAGTCTGGACTGCACTTTCCCTGCCAGAGGCACGACTTTTTAAGAAGATGCCAGCTCTGCCTTCAGCTGTAGCAGCCGATGCTGTCCCTGACAGACCTCGTGGCACAAGGGGAAATACAAGTTCGTGTGGAACAAAGAGAAATCCAGAACACACAGCACCTTTACAAAGATCCCTCAATACTCTCCAGGGACACATCCAGCAAGAGGAAAATGTAGGCTGTCGGTTAATACAAAGTGAGTGGTATTTCACTCAGTTCTGTCTTTGCAATTCTTTGTCAGGAATAATTTGGAATGTGACTTGATGGAGAACAGACTCAGGCTGGGAATGACAGAGCTTGGTTAGTTTAAATAATAAAGGAATTTCTTCTCTTTTGTTCCCAAAACTTGAGACAGGCTTTAGTAAAGCCCATTCAGTTTTCTGCCCTATATTCTAATTTTTGTGCATTTCTCCTGGCCTAGGTTCTGGCTGAAGATGGAAACATGAAAGAAAAGATAGGCTGCAAAAGATCTGTAGTCTGGTTTGAGAGCTGAAGAACCCAGAGAAGCAAAAGAACTACCAGCAACAACGGCTGCAAGAAAATTATATCTAAAGCTAGCAGAAGTTTCCAGTGTGAGGAAAGAGGAGCTGCATTACTACAGAGGGCACTGTCCCTGCCAACTCACTACCTATTCATATTGTAGTTGCAGGGACTAAATGAAAGGTGAAGAATGGTATAAGGTGCCAGTAACCTGAAATAAAGGAGAGAAATTAAACTTTTGAATAATCTTGTGCAAATCACCCTCTTCATGCCTTATTTCTTCATCTTTTTCATGGAAAGTGTAGCACAAGCCCTCTATCCTAAGGGTGCTGTAATTGTAAATACATTAAAATCGAGAGACATTTAAACACCACGCCAATGGAGCAACGCAAACACAGAAGACAGATAAGAGCTTAACTTTTTTCAACTTACTCTCCTTTGAGAGAGGGATCCATAGGCTTGTCCTACAGCCATGGAAGTACACTGGCACTTGTCTTCACACCCAGAAGAACTTTCACTGAGGACAGACGTTATTTCATTTTTTTTGCTAAAACTGGAAAATCTTTCCTATTTAGCATGACTTCTGAAAAGAAAATAATGTAGTTCACTAGAAAGTGGGAACCCACTCCCCTTGGGTGTTCTTCCTTTCGAGTATTTTCTCATACTTCTGTGGTCGTTTTTGCTAACAGTGTCCTTTTCATCAGTGTTCTTCTCTGAAGAGACTCATTCATAATATTCTCATTTGGGTATACACACATTCGCCCCCTTGACACTTCAGAAATCCGCAGTTCCATTCATACCCCAGCACACACACCAGAGGTCTGTTTAAAAAGCCCCAGGAAGTTTGCTCAGACATGCTATTTTAGGAGACTTGGACTGAGTCTTGGAATTTTACAATATTTAGAGGATTTGGCACCGTGACTGTTTCCACACCGGGACATGTGTGCCGTCAGAACGCGTACTGTACACCTCATGAGAGAGCAATAAGCTACCTGCAAGCTAAGAGATAAAGAGGAAGGCCTATAAAATGGTTGAGAGTAGCCATAGTAAATAATTTGGGGAAGACCGACCCAGCCGGGCAGCAGCCCGACCCTGAAGAGCGGGCAGGCCAGGCTGCAGCTGGCCAAGCGCAGTGCACACGCCGGGGACCCATCAGCTGCTCCGCTACCTGCACTGTGCCCTGTGAGGAGGAATGGCCAGCGTATACAGAAAATGTTAGCGTGTCTGACCGTGGGTTATAACACAATTTGGTATTAGCTGAAGAGACAGAACTAAACTACCTTATTCGCATTACAGCGCTATAAAGCACACAGCTACAAAATCTATCTGACACTTCTTCTGCACAACTCCACGATGTCAGCATACATGTTATAGTCCTAAGATTGCCAGAAGATAAAAGGGCTGCCCAGTCATACGAAGCCTGAGGAAGAAGAACAAATAAGATGCTGCAGTTTTCTACGCAGCTCCAGAGTACTTGCTGCAGCTGCCAAAGGCACCAGAGAGGCACCTTTTTAGCAGAGGTGTTCAGGGACAGTCTGTCCTGCTGATACTGCAGTGGCTGCCAGACTGAAGAAGCTACTTAAATCAAAGTTTTAAACAACAGAACGAGGAGGTGGCAGTGGCCACTCTGCCAGCTTTCTCTTCTCATTCAACAGGCAGCCTGGGACATCTGCTCAGACACCACTGACTCACTGCAGGGAGCAGCACCAGGGACACTGTTCTTAGGAAACGATAATTTCTGCCACTCACCTACTCTCGAACAGGTTCCTTGCAGGGTCCAAGCTTTAGGAAGGGTCCCATGACTCACCTCAGGTTTCCACGTACTCAGTATTAGGAACGAGTCCTGGCACTACAACTTCGGGACCTGCCAGGAATACCTGCAGAAACATACTTTAGAAAGTTGGTAGCTGCAAGTAACCACTGTGGCTGGGCTGTTCTGCCTTCTCAATTTTCAGGGAAAGGTGGTATTTCTGATATGACTCTTCTCCCGCGGAAGCAGGCCGTTTATCAAGAAACTGGCCCATACTTCACATACACGAGACACAGCAATGGGTGATGAAATCCACCAAGCAGACCTACATCTTGCAGAAGCACAACAGCAGCTCTTCTCAGCAAGACCTCACCCTTCCTTCTGCCATGCTATAGATTCTGCTGCTTTTCAGATGACCTCAGAATGCAGTTTTTAAATTAATCACTTACTGCTCTCTGACCTTGGCTTTACCCCTCAGAAGGAAGAAGCTTAGCAGGAGATGCTCTGGAGAGATACAGATTGTACTTCACCATACAGAAGCAGCAGCTTGTCTTTCAGTGACCCTTTGGTAGCCCTTACGATCAGGTTAGAGTTCTCCCCATATCCTGTTGACTGTTTTTCATTGGCATGACAAAGCAGCACATCCTGCCTGAACCTATGAACCTTTGGCCAGACCGTCTTTCTTTAGAGCTCCGGGATACGTGCATTAATAATGCCTGATGAGCTATCGCGATGAGCTCAATGCCTTAGTCACTGAAATTCAGCTCTGCAAAATACCATTCTGCTCTCCTGGGGCATGTATCTGAAGCCAGAATCTTCCTAAAAGATGCTCTGCCACCAAAACACCATCCACAGCAAAACCAGCAGAGATTTTCAACAGAAGCTGCCAGATTTATTCTGACTTCCTGCAAAGGCTACAGATGTATCAAGCTTCAGTTTTTAAAGTAGCATCTGGGATCAATGCAAACTTTTGTTACAAGTGGCTCAAGGTGCAAGACTCCGGCTTGACTCCCACGGAGATCCAGCAGCTGTGTAGATTTTTGACAGACTGATAACTGTTTATGCAGTAGTAAATACATTCATACTCCATCTATTTATACTTTCGTGTCACTTCAGATTTTTTTTTTTTAAATCAAAGATACCAAAGCAGCTATATAATTCTGTGTGTTACTTCACAGTTTGATAGAGAAAACATGACCTGGGAGGGTAAGAGTTTGCGAAGTGAGATGTGATTTCTTTAGCAGGAAGGCTAATTAAATAAAATTCCTCAAGGTCTAATCCCTCCTGCCTAGCTCCCACTTGCCTTTTGTGACTACTCTGCATGTTTCGATCTACCCACTGAGAAGCAGTTGAAGGGGATAATGGTTGCAGCCTGCCTGCCCTACACCCACTGACTTTGAGGAGGATGGGAAAAACATCTTTGAACAATTTCTTCTTCAGTACCAATACGCTTAACTAGAAATAAGCCTGATCAGTCAGATGGTGACTGATTAATGGGTGTTTTGGCTTTCATGAGTCTTCTGAGATGAGACCCTGAGAAATATCTAGGTGGTTGTAAGATGGAGGAACTGGGGAGGAGAAGTCTTACACAGTGACATTGTGGTAAAAGGAGAACCAGGGACCACAAGGCAGAAGAAAACAAAAGGTCTTGAAAATCAGAGAAAACTAGAGAAAAACAAAAAATGCAGAGAAAAACAAATGGGCTTTTTACATTTCAAGCAATCTAAGATCTGACCCAGTTGCATCAATAGAAAAATACCCAGGGAGTTCCATAAATCTTTTAGTTAAAAAAAAAAGCCATTTTTACTACATCTTGAGTAGATTAATCCCACAGCAAGAAGTATAATCTTTGTTTTCCAAAATCCCAGCCCTTCTTCAAAAATTTAAAAAACAGTATTAGATCTTGATGAGGAGAATCAGATGATCTCAGCCCTGGACCAGCTTCTGACTCACAGCATCCAGAATGATCAAGATTATTCTCCTGCACAAGTGCCTTAAGCATTTTTAAAATATGCAGCTGTCTCTGAATTCCACATCTAAAATGGAGAAGTCACAAAAAGAGACCACCACGATGACTCGCTGCTCTCAAATCTCCCTTGCAAAAAAGATGTCTCTATCCCTTCCCAAACTGTGAGTCACAATTTTTTGGTGTGGGCCAGAAATCTGCCCTCCAATTCTCAGAAAATGGTGTTTACAGCATTGCAGTATCTAATGACTCAGGAATTGCAAAGGCCTCTTGGAGTAACAGAAGGGGCTGCTACGCCCAGGTTGCAAGCAAATAGCACGACCCCTGGAGAGAAGAGATCCTCGTGGATGAATGTGGGGACCAGAAAACAAACATGCAAGGATTGCTCTTGATAAGGCAACAATCTCTGTGTTTTCTCTGTGACAACCACACACTTTCACAGTCATAACAGGAATTCCTGTGGTAACAGAATCTTATCAATATGTATTTTAAATAATTCCCGGTTTCTGATGCCTCCAGGAACTTCTTCAAAAGGCTCCTTAGCAAATAGGTACTTCTGTTCCATCAGTAAATCAGAGTATCAAGCACACAGGAGAACCGACTACCCAGGAACTGCTCTCAGCAGGAGTCACATGCAGCATCTGCCCTGGTACATTACCTTCCCCATTAGCCTTTTGAAATTAGATTTGACTTTGTGAGAAGGAGTGTGCAGGTACCCCTGTCAGCTCCAGAGGCATGAGACAGGAATGGCACTTTAATGACCCACTTGAAAGTAATGAAACAGCCATTTATCCTAATTGGAGGAACACTAATTACATCAGAAAGTGGCGCACTCTTAGATGGCAGAGAGCAAATGCTATCTAATCAAACTTAATGAATAGGTAAAGTATCCCGACAGAGCATCTGTGCACCCCTCACGCATTCCTGCAAACAGAAAAATTAGCCTGCAGGGACCTGATCTGAAAATGGAGGTTTTAAAATGGAAGGTTAATTATGGTAGTGGAATACACGTGCTTTATCTAAAAACAAGTTCGCATCATGAGCCTCAAGGGACGTTTTCCTTTTCAAAGAAATGAAAGTAGTTGAAGGTAGCTGGAACATGGGGGAACAGCCAGTGTGGAGAGCTTGTGGTGGTTACTCCCAGTCTTCATTCATGGGATTGGAGGAGGAGGTTCAAGACAGCCGTTAAGTAAAGCCTCCACTGATGCTCACCACTGTTGCTAAGCCACAGGAGTAAATCTTATGCTGAAATGGCTTTGTTGCTCTCTAATTGGCTCCCAGCGAGCAGAAAAGAGAGGCCTTTGGCACTGCTGCTGGGAAGCAAAGGTCAGTTCCAGAATCTTCCCAGCCAGGCAGTCTGGAGTGCAGCAGAAGCAAGTGTACAGCCCTGGGCTGGCATGAAGGACCTCACATCCTTCAGCATAAGTCCTTAGGGACAGCAAAGGGGCCACTTCTGCCAGGCTCTGAACGAGATCCCGTTTGCTCTGCGTCAGGCAGAACGGTGCTTGGGATGCAAGGGCTGAGAAGGGACACGAAACAAGAACCAGCGAACAGGTTGTGGAGAGCACATCGGCGCCCAGCACTCCTAGAAGAGATTGTTACTGCAGCGGCAGCGTAGGGGTCTTGCCTTCAGCAACCACACGGACATACTACCGCATCTGCATTGAAGTGAGCTGGGTTTTCTAAGAACTGTTCACTGGTGGGATCCCAACAGCTACGAAAAAAGAATAAAAACATTGCCACCTCTTTAAAAAAACCTCTAATGAGAAATAACAGTGAATTGACAAAATTGAAACCTCTGCCAATGAAAAAAAAGCCATCAACACTGGCTCCTGTGAGCAAGGTACAACGTTCAAGTCAGAAAACATTTACCTTCAAGCCGCATTAGTCAGAGCCTTAAAATATTAGCAGAATTGCCTGCATGGAAGCCGTGCGAACAGCACTAGTTTTATATACTGAAGATGCCAAGTAAACACACAAGTCTTGACCAAACAAGTACTGCACTGACAGCTCAGCTAAAAAAAAGAAAAAGCCATGAGGGATGTAATAAAACTCCAAGCAAAATGTGTTCCCAGCCAAAAACACAAAACAAACCTCAACAACTCAGGATAAAAAGACATTCACAGCCTCTGAGTGCTTACTGAGATTAGACATAAAAGCCTCTTCAACTTATCTTGAGTTGTACTTTCCTCTTAATGTCAAAGGGTACCCTGTCGCATAGGGAGATGTTTATACCCTCTCATGGGAAGCCAGAGGCTTCAGATAAGGGAGTGTCTTTGGAAGAAGAGAGCTTTAAAGGCTTGGGAAGATAGACTGTATTATCAGCCAACCCGCTATTAGGTTGGTGAGATTCCTGTTTGATTTGGCTGCAGTCTCTAGCCTCAAGTTCCTGCCCTAGCTTTTAAAATAGAACAAGATCTTCCTGCAGCTGAAAAAGGGCAAAGGGTGGAACGTGTAAATAGCAATTAAAACAAAAATATTGTTTTTAAAAAACCCTACCCTAAAAGATACTGCGTGCTCTTCCTCAGTGGCCAAGGTTGGCAGGCTTACAAAGCCAAACATGCCACACAAACCAGTTCAAGTTAAATGTAACTTGCCCAGCTATTTAAAACTGTGGATGACAACAGAATCCTGACATCACCCTTCCTTGCTCTCATGGTTAGAGGCAATTCAGCCAAAAGAACAGGCTTCTGGACTGGGGTTCCTGCAGGCTCCCCCACCAACCTGCTAGGTAATTACCTTGGGACATCTCTGTTGCTTTACATTTCTGAGTTATTTTTGAGTCCTATAAACAAAAAGTTCTGGATTAGATATTACTATATGTTCCTACTATCAGTAGATTTTGTTCTTCGCAGAAGCTGAGTGCACTCCACTCGCATTTACTGTTCGTGTTTTGTGACCTTACCTCATCTGTTTCTCAGTTTTTCGCTGTACTGTTCTAAATCATGACTTTCTTGTCTCTCAGAGTTTCAATCAATGTATAAAATGTCAGATCAGATAACTGGTACTCTCTCAATGCACAGTAATGCAATTTCATAAAGTGATTTCATTTTTCAGAGGAAGAATCAGAGAAGCTATTATTGGAACAGGAAGAACTGGAGAATCGATCAAAGGCACTTTAAAGGCAAAATTCTTTGAGTACCATATTTGGCTTTGGATTATACACGAGTGGCTTCTGTGACTTCTACTCCATTGCACATGGTACCACACAAAACTATTTCCAACAGCTAAATACATATACAACAGACATAGGACAAAGCAGATTCACAGGATGGTTCAGTGCCAGTACCTTGGGAGAACAGATAAGTCATGGAAGAATTTCTGCATCTGTAATTTCTTTTTATATAGCATTACTATCAAATGCAAGAAGTCAGACTCCAGCCTAGTGGTTTCTGTCTCATTTCCAAGCAATATTTGACATATGGGATGAACCTAAGCTAACACATATCTCCAAGTATGACAACACTGGATAAAGATCTTGAAGAGCTGCAATGTCCAACATGGGAAATGGAATTTACAGAATTTTGGGGAATAATTAAAGAATTCATACAAATAAAAACCCAAACCACTCCAAAACTCACAAAACTGGTTTGAATCTGTGCTCCAACAGAAGACAAATCCAAAGACACAGCCAAGACCCAATCTCAGTCCTGCTGGCTCTGGAACCAGAACTGTGCAATGACAAGCTGAAGTTCATCTCACATTTCTGCACATTTCCTCGCTGTTCGTTCATGGTCGTATCATCCTATCTGTGTTGGGAGAGGGTGAGATTTTTCAGTTTGGGATTTTTGGTGTGTTGCCTTCAGTTACTAGGTAGTCCCTTTCAGTAGCAGATTAGGAATGTCTGGATGAACTGTTGATAATTTGCGCTATACAACAGCAGTCTGCAGTTTCAGAGTACTTTGTAAACTTTCCTCAGTTCTCTGAAATATCAGCATTATCCTCCCCACTGCTCAGACTTGAGAGCACAGAGAAACTAAATGGTATGAGTCATGCTCATGGCAGGGGGGGTTGGAACCAGATGATCTTTCAGGTCCCTTCCAAGCCTTAACACTCTATGATTCTATGATTCTATGATTAGAAAAGCCAGGGTCTGGGCCAGAATAACAATCCTATGTTTCTTGCTTTAACTACCTCTTGGACCATCCAAAATCCTTTGAAAGAATAATCAAATAGTGTAATTTTTTCTCAGCTTAGTCACAGGACTCAGTTTTTACCCAGGGACTGGGTGGACACAGTAAACACCTCAGCGGGGAATACAAGCAATTTTCTGTGATAGCAGTTTTCATTGTACGGTCTTGACGACCTGCCTCTTTTTGACTTGTAAAAGCTTTTGCTTCGTAGGGAGGGAGGTTTGGGTTAGATTAAAAAAAGTAATTGCATTGCACAGTTATTCTTATGACACCCCCTAATTTCCAAGTACGTTTGCTAATCAAAATATAAACAGTTTTTGTGTGAAACATGAAAATAAGCAAAGAAGCAGAACTAAGTATTACTAGGACAGACTAATTTGAGATTACAAGAGAAGGAAATTGCAAGCAGAAATTAAGGTATACAGCAAGGGAAATTGGCACAACACTGTATGAACATCTTCATGAGAATCAAAACCACCCAAATTTTTTTAAGCGCTGATGGGCTGTGGGGATGCCAGCACTTGAACGAAGATGTAACTTTTCCTAAGAGAAAAGATGGAAAGAAGGTGAAGAATTCTGGAGATCTAGCCATCTCCGTGTAGAAAGTTCATCAACATGGGAGAAAGAAAGGCCCTGTGTTTTTTAAGGTCCTATGGTGCTAAAGTTAACAGGAATTCAGATTTCACTGGAGCCGGATTTCATCTGTGGTCTCGGTTTGCGGGCACTGGTGCTGCCATGCTGTTAGGTACACGTAGCAGACCTGACATTTCTGGGCAGATACTGATTTTAACCGAGTTACCTGAAAAAGTGTAGAAGGTGGCTTTACCTTGAGGTGACAGAGATAAACCAGATACCTTGGATGCTGTCACACAGAGACAACTTAATGTCAGTGTGTGCCTTAAAGCAGTGAAGGTTATGTGGTTAATTTGACACAAGCATACCTGACATTCTTCCCAAATTGGAGTGAAAAGACCAGTCTGGGATTTATACAAAGGGGAGACAAGGCTGCACAAAGGCCAGGGGCAGGAAAGAGATCAAAGTTTTTAAACAGAACAAGCTATCCTTATCAGATTGAGGCTTTTTTTCGTCTCAGGAAACATTTAAAATATGAATTTCCAGCAAAATTCTTATAGTCAGAATCATCTTCCTAAAAAACGAAATGCTGGATTAAAGAAGCTTCAGTTTTCTTATCTTTTTAATTTGGTTGATTTCCTTTACCACTTTTCCTCTTCTTTCGCTTTTTCAGTGGCAAAACAGAAAGATTCAGAGAGAGAGAGAGAAAAAGAGAAAATGTCAAGCAGTCACAAAGAAACCTGGACATTTTATTTACAAATGCTGGTGAGATATTTTGAATTAATAAGGTGTTTATGCTGTATGCAAAGGCCTTCAAAATTAAAACATTTTAAAGGTCATTTTTCTATTAGCATTAGTCCACAAGCTCTAAAATAACACTCTGAGTTTTATAAAGCATTTATGACATTTCAAGATTTTCCAAACTGCACTTGAATAAAATCATAGCAAGAACAGTTTAAACACACAATAATCCTGGAGGTCTGAGGCTCTGGATCAGGTATTAGTCAGCATCAGTTTGAAAACAAGGTGCATAACATGATGGTTTGTTTTTTTATTCTCTCTCCAGCGTCTCTTTTTAAAAGACAACAGTCACAGGAGTACAGGGCTCAGGGTTTCTTATTCCTGCCTAGTGTCCTATGCCGAATGGCAAGCAGAACAAAACTAGCACTTGCTACTGCCAATCCATGGCCAGACACAGCTAAAGACAGTAATTTCCAGGGCTGATAAACAGGGTTTGTTTCTTTAAATGGTTAAATTGCTTATATTTGTGTTTTTATTAAGAGTTTCCTAGTTCAGCCACATTCTCAGGTTTTCACTTAAAGCTCGGGCCTCCTAAATATTGAGATTTCTGACAACTCCATGCTCATTCCAGGTCTGTGATTGTGTTCATTCTCTCCAGCTGCTGGAAAGACAAGGTAGAACAGCAGTCAGTCAGACGCACACACTTATTTTCATCTCTCATGCAGCTAATATCTGAGAAGAGCATCTCAGTGAGGCCCTAAGGGCAACGAGGACTTTGATTTACTCCAGAAACTGCTTTCTTAGACACGTTGCTCTCTTGGCAAAATTTAGAACAAATTCCTGAACTATAAAGGCTCAGGGAGGGTTTTGACTTCTTGCCTCACTTGAGCAAATATTGTTTGCACTGCATTTTCTGTGACCCCACCACACACAGAAACAACACTTAAAGTTTCCTGATGGCATGTCAGTATGCTGAATGTATAAAGCCTTCATTGTTCATAATATCAATAATTATTATACTAACACAATATTGAAGAATTATTTCAAATCCTCATCAACTTCAGTACCAACAGGAAGAGGAAACGAGGGCAGGAAAAACCTGCAATTACTGTTACGCATTCCCTGAAACATCAGTCACACCGCATCAGTACACTGTCTTCCTTGTTCTTCAACTCTCTTCAGCTCGGATATCCTCTGGCAGAGCCAGCTCAGAGAACAAAAGTTGGATTAGACATCTGTATGAATAAGAATAGTATCTAATATTACACAAGCTAATGAAAAACGTCCAAGGATATCAACTGTCATGCTTCAAGGGGATAAACTGATCACCAGCTGAGGTCAAGAAAGAATAGCTTCCCCACCCTCACCCGCACAACTCTTCAGCGTAATTACAATGGGAACACAATGAGAATTTAAACCTTTCTTGAAACAGCCACAACTGGAAGCACTGGAAAGAAAACACTTGACCAGACAACTTGCCCCCAAAATTCCTATAGCAGTACAAAAAAATAGACAGGGTAGCAAGCCAGATCAAGGTAATAAAGGAGTTTTGGCTTTGCTCTTGAAATGCTGGCAGATGAGCCACATATGGCTGTTTGCTGCAATTCATGCCAACACATTAATGAGTGTCTGCTAAGGTACTACAGCTACTTCACAGCATATTGTCGGCGTATACACCAAGGACCCATATTACACTTCTGTACTCACTGTTTAATTCTAGTTGTCCTAATCACTGCTCCTGCAAGGTCAAACTGCCTTCGCTAAGTCTGGCAGCTCGTCTCAACTCACCTTGAACGCATTAAAGTCCACTACTCAACAAGACAGTAATAGACACTCTCAGGAGAAGAATAATCATGCAATCACAGTGGAGATGTAATTTAGGAGCTGGTGCCTTCTCCTGCAGCTGTGCCAGTTCTGAGTCAGGAGTAGCTAATATGTATATTAACTACCTGGCTCTCCCTACAGTCTATCTATTTCTCTCTGGTAACATCCTTGCCTTCCAGGGTTGACCTTATATTTACCTGTAAGTCCTGGAACATCCACAAAAGGTTGCAGAAGCAATATAGAACTAAAAATGCTGGACAATCAAACTATCTGCCTTATTTTGGCATTGTTTTCACTGTTGCCCTATCTGCAATATTACAGAAATGAAGCAGATACCATGCAGTGCCCAGCAGTATTCCCTTTTGAAGGTCAACATTCATTGGGGTCAAAGTTTTAGCAGAGAAAAGGCAGGTGGGAGAATATTTAGAGATACAAGAATGAAGTTCACAATTTAAGTACCCAAGTATAAAAAGGCTTTTTAAGCAAGCTCTGAAATGTATCCTCAGGGAGTTCTGATTCTAGATTCATCTAATATCTTTTGAGAGGTTTTTGCTTGTCAATCGCCAAGACAATGGGGATGTCTGGGCTGTGCGTCTGGTGTCATCCTACAAGAATGCAGCAGCCACAGTCGTACACAGATTAATATGTGGCTGAATCTTGATCCATTTATTGATTTGAAAATTAGACCAGTGCCTTAAATTGGTATTGAAACTAAATGGAAGGCAGCAGAGAGCAGGCTTTAGATGCCCTCTGTGGCCTGAAGCGTGGAGAACGCAGGCAGGCAATCACTTGCTGTCCCCACTGAAATCTGTGCACCACCTTCAAACCCAGCTTTAGATAGATAGAACAAATCACAGTAACACAGTCTGGGGGTGATGAATGAATTGGCATAATGTGACCAGATCTGTGTAAGGAAGAAAGGCGAAACTTTCTTAGAAAGCTGGAAGTGAAAGATTACATTTTTAGAAACTAATGTAAACCTGAGCTTCCTCAAGCAAAGTTTGCTGATGTGCCTCAAAGCTTCAGCTGGCCAAAACACTGTAAGAACAAGATTTAAAAACTTTTTTTAACAGCATCAGCCTTTATGACCAGATCTAACCTTTAAAGAAATCTGAGTTTATGCCTGCTTATTTATTTTATATTTTTATACACACATTTACATATATGTATATGATGCTAGAACTTTACCAGAAAAAATGTTTCCTGCTGGAAATGACTCACTTCATTTCTTCTTATAAGAAAGGATGACTGTAAATTCCAGGGTCAGAGATGGTTTGTTCAAAATCAAAATTAAATGATGGCTCTTAAGTCTAAGTACAGAGGCATGCGAGAAAACTGCTGATCTGTAAGAACAAGAGTAGATCATCTGTATTTCTCAGCCTCTGTTTTTACATACTTGAAGACTCTGAACTGGAAATCCAGTATTTTAGTTTACAAAAAGCACACAAGATTTACAACTTCTCAATTAATATGCATGAAGAAGTATTACCATGGTCCAGCTGTCTGCTGCCATAGACTAAAACCCGTGCCTTTTCCTATTAAAACCTATGCAAACAAACAAATGGGAACAACAGATTAGTCAACTGAATGAAGCTTTCCAAAGCCAGCACAGAGCTGATGGCTGGCTGTTAGCACAAAGATAAACTGGATTTAAAGCATGAGCATGAGGAAGACAAGAGACAAGAGCTGGGCTCAGAGCACTGGGCCCAGGGACTACCATAACCACTGATTCCACCCTATCACGAAAAAGGTGACCAGTTACCCAGAAAAGGAGGTACTCTGTCCCTGAGAGGCAATTACTAAAGACTAATGTATAGGATGACTTCCAACAGAAATCATCATTGACTTATGGCTTAATTTCCTGTTGCAGACCATACCGTGGCACAGAAATACGTGTGGTAGCTTGAGGCAGGATAAAAAAGCCAGGCCAGAGCTTGTGCTGTCCCAGCTCAATTCCTTTGGTGGCTAAAGGGAGCAGGGCAAGTATCCCAGGTAAGGCTGTCTACCTTTGCCTAGTCAAATAACAAGATTCATGGAAGCGAAGCAGCCCCTTTGCCAAGCTTTCTATCTCAAAGAGGAATGAAATATTTCACCCCTTCCTGTGCATGTCCAGCTTCCCCATGTTATTGCAGTTCCAGGTTTCAATCTGCTTGTACACTAGTTAATAGGAAAGAAAAAGACTATACTGCATTGTTAGCCAAGAAGACATTTCAACCTCTGGAAACCTTCAGTGGGAGAACCTCCAAGTCAGGTACAATTCACTGCTCCTTGGGCTTTCTGGATAGTCACTGGGAAGAGACAGAGGTAATTCCAGAAGGTTGCACCTGGATTGGGTGTCTGAAGGCGACAGGGGGAGTATGTCTTGGATTGGTATTATGCAGTCAGTAGCTTCCTGTACCACTTTTAATTTGTGGGTTTTCTATGGTGAGAACAGAGGGATTTCAGGCAGGACACCACAGCCCAGGATGCACGTAATTTTTCTTAGTGGCAGTAGTCAGCTCTAGGTGCTGGTGTACTTATTGTCTGCTGCATCCATACCTAGGCAGGCTGGAGTTCTCAGATCTCACTTTACTGAGCTATTTCACTATATGGCAAAACATGGTAGCTGGGAGCCAAATCCTCAGTTCAGATCATCAGTTAAAGACGAGCCACTGTCCTACAGATAAGGGATGGAAGAGATTGACAACAAGAGTCTTTTGACACAGTTCCAGTTTGTCTTCCCCATTTCCCCTCCGCTGTACGAGAGATTACAAATCAGAGTCGTATCTAGTTGTATACACTGAGATAGAACTTCAGACACTCTAAAGGAAAAACAAACCAATCTGAGAGCTGAGATAGCTTTGAGGAAATCTAAACTCAGTCAGGCGCATCTAAATGTAAAAACATGAAGAAGCTGTGGCTTCCTTGCTGTCTGGGTTTCCTAAGGAAGGGTGGACCCATTTCCAGATAGCATGGATTTGGCTGGAGGGAAGGGGAAGACACTAGCAGCAACAACATCTGACATTAATCTTTGCTCTTCTAATCTAAAAGCACAACAATGTGAAACCACAGCAAGTGTGAAAGCTGAAGACTCCAGCAGGCTTCCACATCAATCGAGCTTTTCAGGCTAAAGTGTAGCAAAAAACAGGAGTGAGACAGCAAATGTTAGATGTCAGGATGATTTCTGAGTTCATGCATAGAAGACAACAAAACAGGTTTAAACCCACAGTCCTTAGATTTACAGTTTCACTGCGGAAGCTCATGCTGCCCCTGCCCCATTCCCAGTCCCGAGGCAGCAGAGGAGGTTACAACACAATCCATAACTGGGGCAAGGCTACGTAAATGAATGAACCCGGCCAGCTCTCGCCTACAGCCGAGGGGTCGGACAAGGCTGCACACACGTCGCAGGGGCTGCTCCAGCAGCAGGGCCTCTCTGCAGCCCGCCGCGACTGCAGGGATTTGAGGAATGCAGGCACCAAGAGGGAGCCGCTCTTGGTTGCCCAGCGGAGGGAGGATAACTTGCAGAGTAGCACAATGACAGTGGACAAAAGGAAAATTTAGACCTAGTATCAGGAAGATAAATTGCTGAGGGTTCTTATGACTGGACACTAATCCTGAGGGATTGCACGGCCCAGTGCCCCCCTGCTCAGAAGCCATCCCACCTGCTCTGCTGCTTGAGATCGGTCACTCCTCTGTGGGCAGGGAACCAGGCGAGATGTAACATGGGTCTTATTCAAGCTCTGAGTCTGGGAACATAGACTTGAAAAGCAGGCACACAATGGCGTAATTGCAGCCCCTCCGAACCGGCTGGCCCCTTGCAGTATGAAAACCAGCTCTCGCCCTTCAGGATTCATGTTCAGACACTGCAAGGAAAGCAGAGCTGAGCTGGAAAGGAGAAGCTGAAGGCAGAACAAAGGTGGAGGTAGTCTTCAAAGGAGGGTTGTGAAAAGGGCAAGCTAGATGTGAGGCAGGGGTATACAGACTCGCTAGTAATGAGGTATATTAGGCTTTTGTTTAACTATTACAGGTCAAGTGTTTTGTCTTTTTTTTCCCCAGTTGCTTCAAGCAGTTTTAAAGCTAGATTAGGTACTTTGAATCATCTGTGTGTCCAGGCCTAGCACACAGACTTTATTAATTTAAAGGCATCATGAAATACAATCATGAAGTACTAAAAACGGTAAATGAAAACAGAGTTTATGTGTCCCTACAGTGCTGAACCATTTATAAAATACTGAAGTAATGATAACATTAAACATCAGTTTATAATAACAGGAGTTTAAGATTGGGGCACATTATGCTAGATTTTATATATTTAAAATAAATATGAATTTAAACATAAGACCATAGTATTTATTTGAAAGCGCCAAAACAGAAATAGATCAGGCCACTTTTTACACTTAGCCAGGGTGAAGTGAAAAATCAAACAATCAGCTTGTATGTCAGTAACTTCTCAGCTACAAAAGTCCAAGTATGTATTTGGAACACCACAGAATCCAAGCACGTACACGCAACCTCAGCTAGATGTACAGACCATCGCAGGGAATTCACATGAGGACTTCATTTGCCTTTTGAATTTTGAAACACCCGTGCTGGTCAAAGTTGTCAGCTTCCATCTTCAGGGGACAAACAGAAGCGCAAGATCTCAGCCTCCCTCCTCCGTTGCCTAGAACAAGCCAGCACCTGGCAAACCACAAAAAGGCACGCTCACGTTCTGCTTTTGCAGATGGTCTCAGCTGCGAGCTGCTCATTCAGGAGGCAGTTCAGTCTCCATCCAAAGTCCTGACTGGCAACAGCCAAATTTGCTGCACCGATGTGCCTGTGAATCTGTGTAATAGATGCAAAGTCGAGGTACATCAAAGTCACAGCACTGAAAACTATTTGGATGTACTGAGTTACTCGTCATCTTGAATAAGTACCAACATTTATGCCAGGTTCATGGAATGCATTCTTTTTAAAAAGCGCCAATTTTAAATGCACAGAAGTTTAAAATTCCCTAATTAAACATCAGTCATCTTTCCCATGCTATAGTTTGCAACTCTGATTAATGCTTATTACTCTGAGATCATAAACGTTACTGTAGTCTCAAATATTGTGGCTGACCCACATTTCCAAGACATTTACTCCCTCTGTATTGTGTACAAGAGTATTTCAAAGCAAATAAGGATGTGGGGTACCTCTCTCCTCCTCTCCCACTATCTTAACCAGACTAATTGAAGGTTATATACCTAAGTTACCCAATGCACCTACTGAGCTGTCTCAAATCCTTGCATACGGGCTTGAGTATCTTGCAGTTAAAATACCGTAGTTCAAGTCCCATATTGCTTCGCAGCTGCAAACGATGAAAACGCCAGATAGAGTAACACTTGAATGATACCCTTCATTACGACACCTTCTTTTGGTAAGACAGAAGCTCCCCAGTGCTGTTAAAATGATTTCACATATCCAGACTTCTCTGGAAAGTGATACTGTCTGGAGATGTCAGAGGACAGCTTCTGGAATTCTTGTTGCATGCTGTTCACCTAGGACATATTAAGCTGAGTGGTTTAAAAAGTGCTTACAGAATTGAGAAAGTAGCAGAGCTTACCTCCTGGCAAGCCACTGCAATCTGAGCATTCTTCAATTTTATGTTGTTTTGGTTAATACTTCCTGACTTATTTTTTTTAAGTTTGTGTGAAGATAATGCTACACAAAAGAATGTAGGAGTAAGTCATTATCTGTCACTTATGTTACAAAATTCTTAATGCTTGTCTTGGTGAAGATTATACTCTTTCAGTGCTATGCCAAATAAAACACCTCCAAATCATGTAACCACCTACTGTTAGAAGTATTCAAACTAGTGTCAGTGTAACACAGTACTCTCTATTTCTGCCCTATTTAGTAGTATAATACTGCTGGGAACTGTTAAAAAGCTGACATATTATACTCCCTAAATGTAAATAAAGCTTCTCTAATAAGAAAGGATCAAAGAGATTATGCTACACAACTACGCAAGTTGTATTTCAAAAACTCAAGAAAAATAGGAATCAACAAAAGGAGCAGGCAGCCTGCTACATGCAGTTTTACGAATACATGAAGTACAGGGCAAATTCGTTACCTTTAGCGTATACTAATGTCAAAATGAGCTATGTTTGGCACTTAACAGATTCAGTACTATGCCAGCAAAGAAATCAAGCTCTTTGGCCATCTAAGAAAAGCCCAAAATTTTAGGGTCAGATCAGACAAGAACCTATACTAAGAACACAGAACAGAAGAAAGGTTGAGTAAGAGTCTTGGACAGCTTTGCTGCTATGACAGCCATGAGTTCAAGTTCTGTCAGATTGAAAAGAGTGTGTATTAGGAAAAAGGTCTGATGTTCAGCCATGCCATATCAGATCAGTTGGAAAATATTTGGGATAATACTATAATATATTATAAAATAGATATTTAAAACGTAAATTTTAAAAACATAGATTTTAAAATATATATTTAAGCAGACTATTTTTGTAAGAAAAAGTGAAGAAGAGTATCTAACCTTGTTCTACAGGATGGCACCAACAGAACTCTCTACTGAAAGCACTGCTAAACCCATTCTTCTGGTCAATCTTTTTGGCGCTGAGTTCACATGCCTTCAGTTGCCTGATTCTGTTCATCTTTACCTGGACCTGGACGGTAAGGACATCCATGGGTTCTGCTTTTGCACATAAACATCTCTCTTCGAAAATGGATTTAGGGCCAAACACTACAGTACACTAGGAATTTTTATGAGAGCCAAGAACTCAGCAGTTGTGATTCCTCTCTTCTTATACCAACACAGCTCCAGTAACTCCAGTTTGCTTACTTTTGATTTATACCATTTAAGTTAAAGTTGAATTATTGTCCCAGCACGCAACACCCAGAAGGGTTTTTTTAATTACAAAATTAAGAACCTCACCAGTGAGGAAATGGGAGAAGAGGTGGCTAATGCACTTCTTGCCCTTCTGCTCCCCCCACGCTGCAGGTACCTGGCTGCTCCTCTGTCAGCTCCTGAATGCTGCTGTTCACAGCAAGGTGACTTCAGGTGACCTGCTGCTAGGGTTGGGTGAGGGCAGACAACCAGAGGTGCCACCTCGTCCGTCATCCCAAGCCAAGCTGTCCTCATGTGTCTTTCATTTGTCCTGAAAATGACTTCAAATATAAGTAAATTCAGTAATAATCTCAGTACATCATCCATCTTAAAATTTAAACTATGACATTTGCTATTACTGAGTAATATTTTTAAAATATTACTGTATGCAGAAGACACGGCTCGGGTCAAATTTTTAAGGGTCTGACGTTACTCGGTTTATTTTAGTCATACTGTTTTCTGAGGATCAGGGCACTGTAATATAGCCAGTGTTACTAACGAATCAGTTATGAATAATTTGCTCCTTTCCTAAGCCACAATGTGCCAGAATTGCTATTAAGATAAATCTATAGACAATTTTCATTAAAGTTTTACAAGGGTTTAAGAAAGTTTGTTTAGGCCTCAAAGCAAAGCCATCCATCTGCTCCAAAGACTCATTGCTGGAACAGTTCAACTTCTAACACTGCCATCATTGTGGCCAGCCTGCAGCAACAGAACAAGACGACAAATCAGCACCAGTTTTAATGAACTGCAACGGTTTGGGAACTAGACTCAACACACATTTTTAACTGAACAAAAGCAATAACCAGATGCTCCTCTGGAATATGTCTATCCATTTGCAGGTAAAGTGACATTTATCAAAACCTAAAAAATGGATTCCAAACCCAAGACAGACATACTACCTTTAATACATCTCAGGAATCAACTGAAAATTACGTGTCTCCAGGAAGCACCTGAGTCTATGCAACTCTCTAAAGTGGAGACCTTAGGAAAAACACCTGGAATAGAAGCTGCCAAGTAAAGGGAAACAGCCAAGTCAAGAGTCCTCGGTGCGTAAGACTGCTTAGCATTCAGAAGTTACAGCATGGTAGTACCTAAAAACTGCAGCGTCTCTAAGCTGCGCACGATCTATTTCACAGGTTCTCCAGACCTCAGGGACCCGGTTCTGATGAAGCGAGTGAACCGGTGAGATAAGCAGAGGCGGAATGACTGATGCCAGACCGATACTACACACAGAATGAACAGTCAAAGGACAGCAATGTTAAAGCGAGGGTAGTTCTGCAACAGTGACACTGGATCCAAATTCAGGAGCCTCTGGAGATCTGTTATGAACTCAGACCAGCTATTGCCTTTCTTGCAGTCTCTCTTATTTACAGAGACTGAGCTTTTTTGCAAAGGCAAATGTTGTTTTACACTGTGAGAATATGCAATACGTAGTAGTATGGTGTCCCAACTCATCATCGTAAATCACGTTAGATGTACAGGTACTTCGGATATTATTGGCAGAAGTAAATTTTAATATAGCTTGCCAGCATGTGGAAAAAATTTAAGGTCCAATTCAATGAAGTCAGTGTGATTTTGGCCTGAATCACCCATCTGCTACCTATATTATGTAGTAGAACATTCTCTATATAAATAAAACATATTCAATTTTGATCACGTTTGACATTACTTACAGTGCTAGAATTTTTGTCGTTTGTCAACTTGTATTTTTAGATCTCTCTTGGACTGACTGCCGAGGGCTCCATCTGGCATCATCAGAGGTGTTCCTACTCCAAAGCATTTCAAAGCAATTCTCCCACATTAGCTAAAAAGATCAAATTTAAGTGATCGCAGGTGATTGTAAAAAGATGGATTTTAATTTTCTTAAAAAAACACAAACAATTAAATAGTAACTTAAAAAACCCCTTTGCATTACCATACCAGCTACTTACCCATCTACCAATACTTTGCATGAGGTAGCTGCAATCAGAATGATTATATATTGAGCATGGTGTAATATTTTGAAGGACTTATTTTAAATTATATGATTTTTTATTCAACTAATCACTGTACTGCCCACACTATAAATGTGATTGTAATCCGGAAAACACAGACCCTAAGGACAACACAGACAATTAAGTTACCTAATCTGCTAAATATAATGCTGTTCCCCCAGTGAACTGAATTTGAGACAGTTGGTCTCAGATGCAAGTCCTGTTCCCAGGAAGACTCTTTATTCCTGAAAAAAGTACACTAGCACCTTCAGAGCCACAAACAGATCACTGTCTTCCCACATAAAGTCTCTCTTTCGTCCCTTGGCTAATCAAAGAGATGTCACTTTAAAGCCTCGCTGCACGTAAAAGTTTCAGTCAAGTCCTTCCTAGGCTTCGAAAAGGCAGAAAGCTTGCCTGTCATGCCCCAAGCTACACGTGTCACCACTGCTAGAACAATTGCCCAATACCCTGCCCAACTTGGTAAACACCCCAGGATGGATTATGCATAGAACTAAAGCTCTACATCTTCTAAAGACAGGACCGTGTCACTTCATGGTGGAAGCAGTAGGCAGTGCGGGATGCACACCTCCAGATTCACTGTGTGATCCCAATGCAAGGGAGGACCTCAGCGACGGCAAATCAGTTAATGAAAATCAGTGTTCTACGCTCATCAGCTTCCCTTGGGACTTGGCAATCACTGGCAACTCTTAGAGAGATGTCTCAGTAGCATGTAATGGTCCTTGTTAAGACTTCATGGAGCGGAACAGGATCCCACCTCTCCTTGCTTGCTCCTAGTAGCCTGTAAACACTTAAGTATTAATATTTATATTTTTCTCTCATGAGTTTTCTGGGAAGAGAGTAATGCATAGCCTCATCAGCCTTCAGCTGTCACCAGAACCAACCCCTGTTCTCTTCCACTCTCCCGGAATTGTACTGGCTTGGATTTTAGAGTCAGTGCATGAATTGACATAGATGTGGCACACAGGCATACACGTGGTGCTACATATGTAAATATTAAACATTTATTTCCATGATTGCTCCTTGTCCAACGACGTGATTTGGAAAGTATAAAGCAGTTGGCAGGGAAGCAACGGCAAAGTCACAAAAGGCAAATACAACAGTGATCCTGTTCTCTAGCCAAGTACCTTAGCTCATTTTAATCTTTTCTAAGGGTACATTACATCACAACTCCTTATCTGCCCTATGTTTTTTTTACTGTATCAGCCTTTAAGAACATATAAATTTAATGAAAACACAACATTAATCTTCATCGCTTACCTCATCATTATAAAAGTAGTTATTAATATAAGCAGTCGGAAGTTTCTTATACAAAATGCAGTTGTGGAAAGCTGGCTTCAGAAAAAAACCTCAATTTTGAGCTCACCAGCTCAAAATGTCCTGTGTTCTGTAGATGGGTTAGCTGGGGACCTCCCCTAAGGGCCATGTCTCAAAGGCACAGCTGTGAATGACAGCTGCTGTGACAGGCACTACATAAGCATTACACACTTCTTTGGCAAGGTCTGACCGCAGGTCAATTAAACTATCATAACATTGTTTTTATTTCAGGACGATTTATTGCTTAGCGTGTTACACACAACCCTCACAGAAACTGCACTCCAGCAGGTGCAGTGGTCAGAAAGAAAGCTGGACAACTGCAACAGCCCAGTTTACTTCTTATCCCTTTTAATTTCTTTAAATTGCTGCAAGTCCCAGCTCTTTATAATTAATAGCCTCTATGGTGCACAGAAAATCCTTTAATCGCTCTCATTGCAAACATTTAGAAAGAATCTGGTTCTAAATTATGAGTTTTATTTTATATTTAAGAAAGTATGCTACTCTCTGGGAACCATGTAAAACGATCTTAGCTTTTTCTGTAGATTTCAGCCTCTTACTCTGTTCCAGACACTGGGATATATAAGCACTAACATCGCTGCTCCCAGACAAACCAAAGCAGTCTGTCATACGACACTAATCTTCTATGTCCCTTCAACATGAACATTAGAACAGAAAGCCAGGCTTTTCCTTCGGTGATGCACAACACATCAAGTACATGATATCACATCACTCCATGAAATCTATCTTCTGTTATCTGTGTATAGTAAATCAACATAACCAGCATAACCAAAAGATTCTATGAGAGATTTGTCATTAAGATGCATACCAATTATGGCACAGTACACCGTTCCAGCTCTCAAATCCACTCTCCCTGAATCATGAGACCAAGAGGCATTCCCATGACCAAACCATAGCTGTCATTTGACTAAACCCCATAGTTACACAAATACAATGTCTGAAATCCAATCTCTTGGTTACATGGTTGAGTTCAATATTTGTAACTACATCTTGGAACTCCTCTGGGTAAGAAAACTCAGAGCACAGCACTTTAATTTATGTATTTGAGCCTTTTGAATTGACTTAATCTGATACTATTGACAGTAAGTCCAGAACATGTGCACTAACTCCGCCTTTCTCCACAGCAGATTCACTTCCCATTTCCACGCTTTGTGGGAAAAAGTTCAGTATTGCAAGGCACTTCATGCCCAATTTTGTAACTCCTGATTTTATATATTTTATATATTTATTTTATGCATATATATATATATGCATACATATGAATTATACTTTTCTTGTCATCACTGAGAAGTAAATAATGTTCACTTGCTATTGTTTCCATCTGTATTCTCTGGTATTTAATGGTAAGTCTATACAGGAATGGCCAGAAAGGGCAGTTCAACTGTTTTACTGCACTATATACACAGACACGCAACAACGGTGGTGCAAGTGCTGTTGACCTCCAAGAGCTTCTCTTTAGATTTTGTTAGGGTAAATAGTTAAAAATATTCCCAGAGCAGGCTACCCCGCAGAGCTGGTCTTTCAGACAGTCCTGAATGAAGGCAGCTCTAGTCCCGCTGCCGTTTCAAGGTGCGCACAAGCCTGCCAAGGAAGCAGTGGAATAAAGGCAAATGATGTACTCCGACAAGGTGGCAACCTCCATCGACCCCAAACGCTATCAGTCTCACAAGCCCTGGCTTCAGAAAAGGGAGAGTTTCTTTGTAACGCTTTATTCCTTGAGATGGTTTGTAAGGAGAATTCAAATTCTAAGGTCCTGGGACAAAAACTGTATTAAGCATAATCCAGTTACAGCAAAAAAACCCAACATTCTGGACAACATGAGGTTTTACTATGTGTAAAGGCTTTATGAAATGTATAAATGTTACTGTTCTATAAAATACATTTTTCATTCCAAAATGCAAATTATAATTTGTATTTATTCAGGACTTTCCTTTTTAGTGTTTTAAACTTACTTTTAAAAGAAAGACACAGGATTGCCAAATTAAAGATTTATTATAGTGTTTTTATTAACAAACTTTCATTGGAAAGTTCTGGGCGCATTAACATAGGAGGCACATTGGCTTCGATGTTTGGCATTTGACAGTCAACAGAATTGCACTTCACTGCGATAGCCTTGCTACAACAGCGTGAATTTTCACGGCAGCCCTCATAGTGAGCCTCTCTCACTGACCTATTCAGCAGATGTTTTTTATCATTTTGGTCAGCCTTCAAAACCCGGTCGTTCTGCAAAGAACACTGATCTATCTTGCTCTCGCCTTTCTTTTTCTGCTTTGACAGAGAGGCTTTCTTGCTTTCAACCCCATTCACTTCTGTATCACCCTTCTCATCACACTTGTCTGCCTGCTGACAGAATCCCTTTTGGTTATTTGATACGCCATTCTCACATTCGGAACAATGCACTATTAGAGGTCCCGCGTTTCGGCAGAGGAACTGTGAGGAGCTCATCACCTTCGGAACAGTTCTTACGTTTTCCTCTGGGTTTTGATGAGAATGTGAATCTGTCCTATTTATTCTTTGATGTGCCTGAAACTGTTGCACTGACTGGAGGAAAAAATTTTTAGGCAGAGAGTTCTGTGTCATCGTTCTTTTCAGCCTTCCTTGAAGGCAACTGCAGTGGAGGACATGATGGACTGGGTGCACGTAACCTTCGGCGGCTTGCTGTAAAGCATTTATAGGAGCTACAGAGCTTTGGATCTGCACAGTTCCTGGCGAAGGAGAACACTGGTAACAGAAGGTATCGCTTAACTGTTGACATGAGTGTGGACTCCACTTCACTGCCACTTGCTTATACGCATCAGGACAGCTACACTGCCTGCTCTGAGAGAAAACTGGGCATATGGTGTGTTGGTCAATAGATGTCTGTAGCACAGCTGAGCTAGTAACGTTTTTTATGCTTTTACTCACTTCACTATTATAGGCTGAATGCATAGGTATACATGTGTTTTGGGGCCTGCTGCTGAAGAGCTCTGAGCAGATATGAGTTTCTTCATAAGTCACTTTCTCTGCAGGGTTACAGATACCGGTTTGTGACGCCAGAGGCTCGAGCTCATAGTGCTCGTGCTCCATTTCTGGTTTTTGACTTCTGGAGTCCAGCTGGTATTTGCCAACAGTATGTGATTTATTTTGACCTCTGCCTCCTTGGGTACCTGAAAAGGTCTGAGAGAAGGCATTACACCGCAGTTTTTTGGGTAGTGGGATCTGGCCACAAGTGCCCTGGGGTCCAAGGCATCGGCACATGCACTGGAAGAAGAACGTTGCAAAAGCCCAACTAATGCACATTATAAGCATCATAAAAGTGCCAAGCTGTGTGTACGCCAACACAGTAGAGGGCATCATCATTGCTCCAGCTACAAATGTAGTCAATGCAGCCATTGCAATAGCAGAACCCATACGGCTTAAAGAAAAAATTACTTTTCCCTCTCTGTCAGGGTCAGGGGCTAAGCGATAAGCCACTCCATAATGAACAGCAAAGTCTACAGATAATCCAACAGCCACTGAAATAGTGACAGATTCTAACACATTTAGCTCCCACCCAAGAAGAACCAGAGAGCCTACAGTGACAAAAATAGTTCCGGCTATTGAAACTATTGCATAAAGGCTTATAATTATATTCCAAGTTGTAAGAAGCATTACACTAAATGCAACAGCAACTGAAAGACCCATGGCAATCAGAGTACCATCAGAAAGACTGTCCTGAAGATCATAAAATTCGAGGTTACTCACAAACCAACCATTGCTAAGACCTTCAGGAGCAGAACTAAGCTCACTTGAAATCCATGAGTCCACCTCTTTGTAGAACTGATGCATTTTCTCATAAGCCAGCGTGAAGAGGTAGGTGCTTTGGAACTCCAACACCACTGCGCTGATGGTGTCATTTAGGTCAAAGCGAGGCCCTGGGGTTTTACTATCTAAATGGTACCCTGTGCTTCTTTCTAGCTCCATTATAGCTCTCTTGATACATAATTCAAAGACTTCTTGTTTGTATGGAAAGCTCCAGTGGCTGCAGCAGGGGTAAAGAGATGGCTCATCACAGTCTTGATTTTCCATCCACTGCTTAAATGTTTCAATAAAGCAGCTTGTGAAGTCTTGTTCTTCAGTCTGATAATAAAATGTTTGATTTCTTAACTTCTGACAGAAACGCAGAATCCAAACCTGTGAATCTGGGCTAGCGATATTAAAACTGCTATCTAGTTGCAGCTTTCCTTTACTTTTAGGGTTTAAAGGGTCACCATTATCCTCAGGTGTGACACCCCAGATTACCGTAATTGGCATATGGAGCTCCTCTCCATGGTGGACACGTTCAAACATAAAAAGCTTTTTGTATTCTGCATCATAGCGTTCAAATGGGTGAGAAGACCTAAATACCTGAAACTCGGAGAGCTCCAAGGACGGCAATTTCATCTTTGGATTTACACACACAATATATGCTCCACCAATTGTTAAGGCAAGGAACCAGAAAAGCCAAATATATCGAAATTTGATAACAATGCATGGCAAAACTTTTTCAAAAAATATCCTGGATGCTTCCGAGACAGCAAAAATAATCTTGTGGAACATTTGGCACAACACTGTCCAGCAGTTTTTGTTGTTGTACACCCTCTGCTGAGGTTTCTTAAAGCAACTGAAAATATTGAGAAGATATCGTTCATGTAATACAACTACAGCAGGTAGCCATGTAACCATTAAAACATAATTCACCAAAATGGCGGTGCCAGCATAAACACCGAAACACCTGATTGCTGTGATATTGCTGACATAATTAGCATAGAAGGCAGCAGCGGTAGTAAAACTTGTGACAAACATGGAAAGAGCAGCGTGCTGCAACGTGATGCTCACTGTCTCAGAGGTTCCAGCATGAGGTTTGTCAAATTTTGTGTAGTTCCAAACGTCACATAAGACAAAAGCATCATCTGCTCCGATCCCAACAAGAATAATCAACGCAGTGAGATTCATGAACGGAAAGAACTCAAAATTAAATACTACCCGATAGAGAAAATAAGAAATAATCAAGGAACTAATTATTGCAAACATAGTCATCAGCGTGATAAACATGGACTTCGTGTATACACACATAACTAATAAAACAATTACAATGGCTATGGCAGGATACACAGTATCCATCAACAGGTAATCTTGAAACAATCTATGTTTTATCCCAAACTCAATCCCTGTGACGGTTGTTACACCGTCAGAAGCGTTCCAGTTTTCAAAGTTATCTAGGTAAATACTCATCATGCTTTCCCCTTTCTCAGTCGGAGAGAAGAGCATGCTGTATTTTAAAGCTGGTAAGACATAGTCAGCTGTCTTTGGGCTTAGAAAATCCTTGTCCACTAGATAGTGAAGGATCTGGTAAACAGCATTGTACTTGGTACATTTGCGAGGCACGTTTGTACACTTGAGTTGGTCCTTCCTTTTGGCATTCATATCCCAGCAGTCTGGCCCCAGGGTTCCGTTGTAGTAGTATTTGGCACATGTGCGAAGCAGCTTTAGGGTGTGAGAGACATCCCGTTCGACAATTTTTTGACAAGATGACCTGTTGTTTAGGATAGCAATGTAGTTGCCCAGTGTCCAGCTGGGACAGCACGAAGCAGCAGTGGCTCTCTGGCAGAGATCACCAAACTGAGAATGGGATCTGATCTGTAGAAAGACAGGCAGGGCAAAAAATCCAGTTTAAAGTAATAGTCTGAATTATTAGAAACATTCACCCACAAAAATAAAATCCCACAGTGATGAAACTTCAGCTTACGGTCCCTCTGTGTTAACATTTTAAATCCTTGTTTCCACGCGCATTGTTTCTGATCAGCAACCTCTTACATGCAGCGGACTAAACCACCAGTAGATCAGTTTTGTGGCATAAAATTGGCAGCAGCGTTAAGAATATTGTATCTCTATTGTTTGAAGATTCACTGAGGTTTTGTCGTTTTGTTTTTTTTTTTCCCCAGACTGAGGACTGTTAACTCCCCTCTATTATCTCATGCTATACTCCTGAAAATGAACAATCAGCCATACCTCAAAGTTTCATTCTGCTTGGAATCACATACTGATGTTCCTAGGAGAGGCATGGACTTACCATACAGAAAGAAAGGATGTGACAGATTTACAACAGCTTCCATCCTCTGACCTCTTCTACAACCCTCACTTTACAAGTCTTTATTAGCCCTTGCACCGCTGACAGACATTTTCCGCAGCCAGGTCAGCCTGCCACCCAGGCACTGCGTGTCCCCAAGTCATGCAGCACTTCCCAGGCACAAGCACAAGATAATTCCACTGTGGCATGAAGCACTCCAAAACAGGCCCTGCTGCACAGAGAGAGTGGTCACACCTCTGAATGCTGCACCCACCATGGGACGAAGTCCCAAGAGTTGACTCAGGAGTGGAGTGCAGAAAGATACAGCAGCAGCAAGGCCAGAGAAGTCACGGGGACAAGCAGGCACTGGTGGCAAGCGCAGACAGGGCACAGAGCTGGGTCATGGGGGAGGACTGCTGTTGTCAGTGCCCAGAGCCTAGGAACTCCCACCAGAGCTTTACAAAAATGATAGCAATTTTGACTTTTTAAGGTTAAGGAATCCCCTTAGCTAAATGAGTGTTAATCCCTTATGTGGATACTCTTTCACTTCAACAGTATTCCAGATTTAGCTGAAGCCAGCATGAGCTCGACTTAGCTAAACCGCCATAACCACTATGGGCAAAATTGAAAGTATCTATAAAATAGAACTGAAACTCTTAGGTACCAAGGTTAGATCAGGGAAATTTTCTCATTGGGAAAACTCAATCTTCATAGAGCAAAGGGAATATAAGTCTTAAAGCCAGAATGTATGGCTTGTTATACGTGAAAAATTAGAAATAATCCTTCAAATATTTAGATATATGTAAAATTTCAGTCTTAATAAAGTCACGTAGAATGCACACATGTTAGTACACTCACATTAATAAAGCCATGTGTTTCAGAGTTTACAGGATTGGGCACTGAAACCATTATCCATGTATGTTTTAAATTTAGGTGATATGAAATATACCGCTTTGCTATTTTTTAGCAAAATTGCACAGGTTTCTTATTAGCAATTATTTAAAATGCAGATTAAAAAAACAGCACTTGGGGATTCTTATGGCAGTTACAAAAAGCTTTAATATGGACTTCATTTTGTCATCTAGTTTCTGAACAATGACAAACTGGGATTCCAAAAAAACAGGATAATTCACATTTGATTGTTTCCAGATAAAAACACTCACGCATGCAAACTCAGGAAAAACTGAACAACCTACTAAATAAAAGGAAGCACTGGAATAGCATATCTGTATTTTTCATGGCACATCTCCAGGTTAATCCTAAGAGGATATAATAGGCAAATCGGGAGGAAAGGATTGTATTGTCTGGTCTATGTATTCGAGTTCAAAATGGGACTGTTCTTCAACACTTGCTGCAGGCCATAAACATTCACTGGTAAAGTAATTGTTGCCAAAGATAAAGTAAAAATGAGCTGGCAGCTGGAAATCACAAATTAAAACACAAAATTTAGCTCCGGATAGCTCATTAAAATACTATGTAAAATGTTATTATATTGTAGCACTGGGCTTTGTTGGTGATCCAAAGGAACTGAAAAGGCCATTTTGCTGTTGCCAGACTGGCTCTGCCACTGGCAACGTTTTCATTTATTTTGGAACAAGTAAAGAACCCAAGCTGTGCAACCTGCACGCATGCTGTATCTGTGGACAGGTCTGTCCAAACGGATCTACGCAGTGACTGAGAATCACAAGTACATGGGTTTGGGGAACCAGTCTTTGAAGTTTATAAAATAATTGTTTACGGTTTATAGGAAAAACATTCTGTAATTAACAGGTGAAAGAAATGGCTCTTCTTATTCAAGTAGTAAAAAATTTGAACACCTCCCATAACTATTTTGTATATAATGTTTCCATGAAGATTATAGGACTACCATATGCTGAGCAGCTGCAGGATGGAGCCCCTAAGTGTCAGTAAAACATATAGTTAAAGCGGTTACAAGCAGATGGGAATACAATTAACGCACAGGGGATATATTCTTAGCTCATTCTAAAGCAAATAGTTGCTGCTGAAATCCTGCTTATCATCAGAAAAATACATAAATCCTACGGTTTGCATTTCCAGAAGACAGCATCTGATTTTCCTGTCTTCAAATACAGGAAGCATTGCCACTTATTTCAACAGAATTGTGGCCCTAAACAAGCATGAATTCAACAACAAAAATAACTACAGCCAGAAGAGAGTCTGTAAGACCAGGAGGTCACTGCAGTCATCAAGTTCTTCCGATAGCTGCAGTGCAAGTCAGCACCCTCTCCAGGGACTGGCTGCTAGCAGATCTTAGCGCTCCGAAGTGGAGCATATCACAGCAATTCATGAGTTCAAAGAAGTGTCAGAAGTGCTTTGAAATTGTTAGAAAGTGTTCAAATTATTTAGACATGTTCTTTGTAAGTAACAAGCATTTTTTAAAAATTTAATGAAAAAAACTTCAGCCCTCTCTCAGCTGTATCCAATTCTTATTATAAATTTACAAATATACACCAGCAATAATTGCAAAAGCTAACCATATCAATTTGTTTTGTCTACTAACTAGCTAAAAATCAGTGCTGCTCACGATGCACTGTTGTGCTCAGCTGAGATGTTAAATTACTATACTCTTAAATAACTACTTAAATAACAACAAAAAAAAGCCATAGAAACATTATCTGCAACAGTATTTATAAATATCTACACAACTGTAGGTGTAGCTGAAATAGCCAACGGTTAATTTTTTGATGTGTTCTTATTGCAATGGAAGAGCTATTTTTATGGACACAAGATATGTGGTGTTTGTGTTTTTGTTTCATCCTTCCCCCAGAAAGTAAAGCAGCATTTGAAATAATACATTATTATCAAACTGTGCATATAGGGAGGAAAAAAAAAAAAAAAAGATAAATTCCTCAAGAGTAATGCAACCATTAGAAAGATTATTCTTCACAGGTAATTAACTGTCTTTATTCTATTATATAGAAATATTTTTCTTATTCGGACTGCATTGCTTTGCAATGATCTATACTACCTGGGATTTACCTGCATTAGCCGTCTGTGTGACTAAACATCTACAGTTAAGTGCACAGATTAATATAGCTTCCCCAGCTCTCAATTTCTACCCTTGTAAAAGGTTATTCTCCACTATATCTCCTGACTGACCTGGTGATATGATTACAGAATCACAGAATGTTAGGGGTTGGAAGAGACCTCTGTGGGTCATCTAGTCCAACCCCCTGCAGAAGCAGGGTCACCTAGAGCAGGCTGCAAAGGATTACTCCCTAGCTCAGTTCATTCAAAACTGAGCTGGGTTAGTTTAAATACTGTACTTTGCTCACCTGGCTCACTCTGCTTGAAAGAGATAAATGGTAACCACATGAGCCATCCTGTAGGTGCAGTAATCTCTGATGGGGAAATCAGGAACATTTCATGAGCATGTGAGGACAAAACTTACACCAGCAGAGGCCAACCAGGACAAAACGCCTATCAGCAGACTGCCAGGGCAGATTCATTACAATACCATGTTTCAGTACAGCTCAATGTTTTAATCAGGCAAATGCCAGCTGTTAGGGAAAGCTGCTTGGGAATTCGCTACATTAATACAGTGGTCTAAAAAGCAATGATAAACAAATCTAATAAGGAAAATATTCCTCATGAAATACATGTGGTATAATATGAAGTTAATTGTTTATGATTATTTTTGTTTCTGAGGAGAAAAATTTGGAAATAAATGGACCATTATGAATAGAAGAAAACCAAATTGCTTTGTTTCCATACAAAGTCACAAGTACACAAAAATTTGTGGTTACTCAGCAGTTCAAAGGAAGAAATGTACTCATTTCCAGCAAGTGTCAAGCTTATATTTTACAAATGTACCATCTGATCGCTTATTTTATTTTAGCCTTTGTCAGTTAACTTCCATCAGTTGAAACTGGACATTGATTTCAGATAGAGTTATCTTCTAAGTAAACTAACGCATGTAAAAGAAGCTATGGTAGCCTCTGAAGCTGGCTGTTACAATCATTATTTTGACTGTGCAAGGTCCTGAGTTGAAGGAAAGCCAAGAAAAATTACAATGGGGCCAGACAGACAAGGCCATAAATGTCATCTTTCTTTTTTTTCAGTTTTAAAGGGAAAATTATTACTACTCTCAAATTATCACTATCCACATCTAATTAATTGGGCTATATTTCTAGCTACTGCATCTATGTTACTTTGATGTCCATCTGCCAACCTAGCCTTTTTTGATCTAAAAAAAAACACCCCAAACAACCCACCCAAGCCGAGTGAGCCACTGCCTGTCAGAGAAAACTGCATATGCTATGAGGATGCAGCCAGTTCACCTGAAGGTGAAGAAACAAGAAAAATGGAATTATTTGCTGGGAAACAAGAACAAAAACCCATGGAATAATATCCTAAGAGTAAACACACAGCAAAAGTTAAGATAGTCCTTTCTGCAAAGAAACTTCTGAAGCAACCCTCCTCCACCCCATTCTGGATAGTATTAGTAGCAAACCCAAAATCCCTTATATATTCTGATTGTACAAATCGAAAGTTGTGTTTTAACTTTGCTTGCTGGCTGACCATTTGAAAAGGATGCGAACAATGTGAAGTCCTCTCATATGCAACTGGGTTGCAATGGACAGCAAAATAAAGTTTCAAATACATGCTTCCTATCTGAAAGTTAAACAAATTAAATTCCATCTTTACTTACCCTCAGGTTATCTACATTGCACATTGACTTAATTGCATTCAAATTCCACAAATTTTCTCCTTCTGTTGATGTAAACACCACTCGTGAATAGCGATCACCTGAAATTACAGGAGGGGAATTTATGGATTATTTGGGTGTGTCTGGTATCAAAGACTGAGACAAAATCCCACCATTCAAATGATGCAGATAAAAATCTTTGTCAGGTCATGGGAATCCACCCGCTTTTCAAGATGAGCTATTTATCTGTAAGACTCGCTCCACATTAAAGTTTCAGTTTCCTTAAAGTGCTTATAGTAAATATGGCATCTTCAGGATTACATACCACTTAGAAGCTCTACAGACTTCTATTCAAGCAAACTATTTTCTGAAATATGACAAATAAATATCAAAAGATCTAATCAGCAAACTATTAAATTCTTGGCACAGCATAATGGTAGTGCACAGATAATAGTAATCAAAGGCTGATTTAGTAAGTCATTTGAGAATATAAATAATAATTACAAAGCTGTTTCTACAAGAATGTTTTTGCTTCAGAAGCAAATGACTGCAGTGCAAATTGTTGTGATATCCTTGAGGCCATTTTTAAGAATTCTACAGTTTAGACACATACAGCTTAAATTACAAATTAAATCCCATTTATTAGAAGACAGCTTTTAGGAAAGGATGCAATTACTTAGTGGCAGTGAGAACTTTATGCATAGCTAACAAGGGAAACATATACACAAGCACAAATACATGACACCACGTAATGCAATATGGGACTTTGGGTTAAGAAGCATTACCATGTTAATTAGAATATTCCAAAAACCAAAAGGCTGAAATTTTCCCACTGCTGTGAATGTGTAGGATTTTTGCCTTTCACAAGACTTTAATGAAAAGACTCAGTGGTAGCGCTTTATGATCTCTGACTGTGCCTTAGGATCAAGGAAACTGAAATCTGCTGATCCTGAAGCAAAGAAAGATACCAGGAATGACAAATATGGGTCAAGAGGAAATCAACTGTTTTCTTTACATAATGGACTGGCAAATTTCTCATAGAAGCACAATTCCTTCATGACTGCCACAACTGAGACTATGCAGAAACAGTAATGCGAAGCATGAGAGGGAGACTCTGCATAAACAGCAAGCAGGGTAAGAGGAGTTAATTCTGCTTTAAGCTGCAGTTAATGCTCAGTAGAGTTTGAAGTACATTTCCTCTTCTTTACACAAGATCTGCTCAGTCTAATCTGGTTCTGCTCACAGAAGCAGAAATTATGACCTTGCTCACATCCTCTCATTTAGATGTAAGGCCATACCATAATTGGGGGGGGAAAAAAAAAAATCATAAATCTGTCACCCCAATTTTTATTGGTCATTGCTCTCTCAGATCAAGTAATATAAACAAATAATTTCACAATTATGTTTCTGTGCTCCGTTATCAGCCCTCACACATTGAAGTAGCTGCAAAACAGCTCAGGTCATTATAAGAAAAAAGGCAAGATCTACATCTGCTAATGCACGCTCTCTGCCAGAACAGGACTTATCAAGGTTTTGCAGCATGCCTTGTAAAAAGTCAATACAGACTT
>Ga0065711_1002660_pt1 | contig 35284 bp, 18 predicted proteins | sample Hoacrofraction12_FD_59098 | JGI IMG/M metagenome (GOLD analysis project Ga0065711, IMG submission 59098) | Hoatzin crop microbial communities from Cojedes, Venezuela - Epithelial fraction 12 v2 (version 2) | ecosystem: Host-associated > Birds > Digestive system > Esophagus > Crop | place... | reverse complement strand
AGAAAGAAAGAAAGAAAGAAAGAAAGAAAGAAAGAAAGAAAGAAAGAAAGAAAGAAAGAAAGAAAGAAAGAAAGAAAGAAAGAAAGGAAGAAAGAAAGGAAGGAAGAAAGAAAAGAAAGAAAAGAAAGAAAAGAAAGAAAGAAAAAGAGAATAGTTTGGATTGGAAAGGACCTGTAACAGTCATCTAGTCCAGCACCCCCTGCAATGAGCAGAGACATCTTCAACTAGACCAGGTTGTTCAGAGCCCCATCCAACCTGATCTGAAATGTTTCCAGGGACGGGCATCCACCACCTCTCTGAGCAACTTGTGCCAGTACTTCTCTACTCTCATTGTAAAAAATTTCTTCCTTACATCTAGTCTAAATCTACGCTCTTTTAGTTTAAAAGCACTACCCATTGTCCTATTGCTACAGACCCTGCTGAAAATACTGTCCCCATCTTTCTTTTAAGCCCCCTTTAAGTACTGGAAGGCTGCAATAAGTTCTCCCCAGAGCCTTCTCTTCTCCAGGCTGAACAACCCCAACTCTCTCAGCCTTTCCGCATAGGAGGTTCATCCCACCAATCATTTTTGGGGCCCTCCTCTGGATCTGCTCCAGCAGGTACCTGTCTTTCTTGTGCTTGAGGGCTCCAGAGCTGGATGCTGGACTCCAGGTGTGGTCTCACCAGAGCAGAGGGACATAATCACTCGCCTCGACCTGCTGGCCATGCTTGTCTTGATGCAGCCTAGGATACAGTTGGCTTTCTGGGCTGAGAGTGCATATTATCGCCTCATGTCCAGCTTTTCATCCACCAGTACCCCCAAGTCCTTCTTGGCAGGGCATCTCCCAATCCCTTCATCCCCCAGCCTGTATCGATATCGGGGTTTGCCCCAACCCAGGTGCAGGACCCTGCACTTGGACTTGTTGAGCCTCATGAGGTTCCCATGGTCTCACTTCTCAAGCTTGTCCGGGTTCCTCTCGATGGCATTCCATCCCATCTCTCAGGCGTGTCGACCGCACCACTCAGCTTGGTGTCATCTGCAAACTTGTTGAGGGTGCACACGATCCTGCTATGTCATTGGTGAAGCACTGGTCCCAGTACAGACCCCTAAGGGACACCACTCATCACCAATCTCCATCTGGACGTTGAGTTGTTGAGCAACACCCTCTGGATGTGAGCACCCACCCGATTCCACATTCACTGAGCAGTCCACCCATCAAATCCACATCTCTCCAATTCAGAGAGAAGGATATTGTGGGGGACCATGACAAATGGCTTACAGAAGTCCGGAAATAAAAAAAGAAAAGAAAATCATCAACTAGTTGATGAATGGGTTCTTTGGCAGGATCTCTTGATGTTTGCCCAGTACTTAGTCAAAGACACAAGCAGAAGGAAATCATTTGCTTCCTGCTCATGAGATGAGTCGTATCCCACTCAGTCAGCCATTTCAAAGGAGGAGCTGCTGCAAAGAGAGAAACACATTGCAACTGGCAACTACACTTGATCTTTGGAGTGCTTAAAAATCAATAGTTTTGTAGAGAACACCTAGGGAGGTTTTGAAAGAACTGGATTTGGCCAAGCAGCAACAAATAAACAGCTTAAAAAATATATTTAACAAAGAAGCCAAGGAAGAGAATGTAGGAAAAAGAAGTGCAGGAAGGTTTGAGAAAAGGCAAAGGAAAGATATCCACAATGGAAATAAGCTCAAAACTATTAGACAAAACACACTAATAATAAAAAAGCAGAAAAGAAAGAATGAAACTGCAGTAATAAATTCAATAATGGGGCCCTGCCCTGAAATTTTTCATCTATTAAGGCTCCTCATACGTGTAAAGAGTGCCAGTGCATTCAGTCTTTGTACAAGGTTATCAATGAAGTGGTGTGAGTAGATGATTAAGAGCTTTTAGAGGGGAGAAAATCAGTTCACACTTGTTGCAGTAGAGAAGGGGAAAAGAGAAGATCCAGAGGGAGGTGACAGTATCAAAGACATGGGCTATGAAGACAGTCTTGCCACAACTTCTGCAGTTATATGATTTGATTAAGAATATCTTTCTCAAAGCCATTGACTGAGCTTCAAGATGACAAGAATGTCCAAGAGATTTTTAATTATACAGTGAAGTATAAGATACCATATCTCTGAGATGTCAAGAGATTAAGCAACATAATAATACCCAATTTTCTATTTTTTATTGAGCACTGTTATGTTGTGTACTTTTTTATTTATCTCCCAATGAGTTATCCAAGGTCTCCTGTGCTACCCATCTCAGTGTGTTGTGTGCTCTGATGGAGTGCAGTGTTGAGGACTGAGAAGACATTGGTGAAAGACCATATGGGATATCTGTAAATGAGCAGTAAAAGAGCGGTCAACAGGAAAACTCACCTGAGATCACACTGGCTCCAAGCTGATGTCAGCGGAATACATCTGTAGCTAACAATCTCTCTTCCCCTGTCCTGGGTAAGTAGACACCAGTCTTGTTCAGCTCATAAGGCATCCCTTGATTCCACTGTCCTACAGGTTTCCCTAAGCCTTAAGACATTTTGCAAGGCTTATGGTGAAAACTGAATTGCTTTCGTTTCTTGACTCCTTTCTTTCAGTTTGTGTTCTCATGAGTGCTCTTGTCCTGCTTGCTTCCAGTTCTTTTATCATTTTTCACCATGATCTATTTTCATCTGATCTTTACTGTTGTCTAGGTTAGTATCTTCCTAGTCCTGTTGCTCTATGAAATGAGCCTCAAATTTACAGAAAATTATGCAAAGCAAGATCTTCACTCTTGAAAATTTCAAAATGACACAATGACACAATGATTAAACTTAAAAAAAATCAATGTGGATAATTGTGAATATTGCAAATAATTTCATAAATCAGCATTTTGAGTCCAGAAATGTTTCAGCCATAAATCCCAACCAGTTCTATCACTTCTCTCGGTAGTAAACCAGGATCTAGTGGTTGACTGCACAATTCATCTCTAAAACAAAAACCTTGACAAGCCATTACATTTCTAAATATTAATGTTATGGATGAATGACCAGCATGTGCTTGGAAAATTTAGTCCAGTTCTGAGAAGTGCTGAGCATCTGCATCAAATTGAACTGAACTGAAACAACTCTCCCATAACCATTTCTGTATAAGAATATTCACCCTTATTTTTTTTCTTCTCCCTTAATATTTTCTGTACATTTTCAGAAAAGAATTGACATCATGTAAAGTTGACACATTAGCTTGATGTCCAAAGAAAGCTGTGATCTGGACTTTTCTTTCTTTACATAATTCTGTAAGTTCACTTCAGTATGTTTGCAGACAGTTGTGGATTGCTAAAAGTTATCACATTCAGGAGGAGAGGAAAAAAACCACCTCATCTATCATACTATTTGTAGTTGCCATATTAGTTACGGTTATGACTATGCTATTCTACGTGTTATATTATTAAGATATTTACATGCCATTTACTACTCAAATGCTAATAAATAAAAACCAGAAAATTAAAGAATGGCAAAATATCTCATTTTAGCTTTTTTAATCTTTGATATTGGTATTTTTGTAAATACAGCAAATGCTTCTAATTATATTTTGACAAAACAGCTACGAAGAAATATGCCTCCTACTGGATCCTAAATGACTGAAAGTGACCTACTTTAATTTTATTCATTATCTCTAAGTGTTATTAGAACCTGTATTTGACATATGTGAATATTATTTGATCTTTTCAAACCACATTCATTCTCATTAAGAAAGCCCCAAGACATTTTCTTTCAGAATATTTTTCAAATAATCTGAGATTTTGCTTGTTATGTGAAATGTGACAGCACTTTCAAGTTCTTTATTATAGTTTTTCTACGGCAAGAACCAATTATCCCTTCCCAGTACTAGTGTCTAGTTTTGAACTCAATATTTAAGCAATTAGTATCTGTATCTGTAATTTAATACATCTATATTGCTAATGTAGTTTTAGTCATACGAAATGAGTAAGAACAGCCTTTTTCACTGTTTCTAAATGTAAAGAAATGTTTATTTAAAGTTAAAATGAAATTAAACTAGGAAAGAAAGCAATGGATATAATTTTTTATGGCACTTCAGCATTTCTTTTTCTGAAGAAGACCACTTAAAGGAACATTACCTTTTTTTTTCAGAATTGTCTGTTTTACACAAATTTAACTTATTTTCATGCTTTTAAACTCAGTAATTGCTGACTACATAGACATCTTCATGACAGCCTCAAATCCATTCAAGTATTTGAACTTTTCATACAAAAAACTGCATTTTAAGTTAGGAATATGCTGAGTGCTATGCTGAAAATGTTTCAAGTCAGAAATTATATTTAGCCATACTGAAGTATCAGGGCTATGAGTTATTATGAATACACAGTGATTGATATAGATTTTACTGTTTGTTGTAAAGCTCCCTTTTTGGGAAGGATCTGTGATATTTCACTAGATCAGAGAAATTTATCTGGATATGTACAGATGCGTCAGATTTCAAAATGCATTTCATCAGTAATCTACACAAAATAGCTCTTCTGGCAAATGAAAACTAATTTCTTCATTTTGTTTTCTTATCTTGCCTGAAGAAAATGAGTAATAACAAAACTGTACTACACAGATTTGAGTTCATTATTACCTTCTTATGTTAATCACCAATTAACGGTTTCTTTCTCTCATGAATAAAAATTCTATAAATATTTTAGGTCCACTTGCTGATATGCTGATGGATGGGTTTATCTGACCTGCAGATGGCTGTTGTTACATCCTATTCATAGTGATTGTCTTGGAACATCTATCCAGAAATGCTAGAGAGGAAAACAGAAAAGTTGAGAATGAAAAGAAAAATTACTAAAATTGCATTGAGTCTGCTATTCAGTTCAAATTTTGTATAATACATCTTTGCATTTCTTTTCCTGATGTGCAGAGATTATTCTTATACTATACTTACAGCCAAGTGAACAAGCTGATGAGAAAAAAAAAAAAGGAAACTTGGCTTAACGTTTGAGTATTACACCTAGAAATACCCTAACTCATCTTTGTTAGATTAGATGGGAAAAGATAACTGTAAAACTTAGTTCAGGGAAAAGTTTTCCTAGGAGTTTCAAATACTTAAACAAGAGATCATTGAAAAAGGACAGTAAGCCTGAATACTTGGAAAGCTTTATATCCAACCATCACAGCTAGCCACTGCCTCCAACACTGTGAACCAAACATTCTTATCTCAGGTAGGAATTGAAGACCAAGGCAAGAAAGGGAACCTTGTGCTTGGTTTCCAACTACGGGCCACCTGCTCAAGGGGAGCCTCTTGACAAAGCCTTCTTACTCCAGCTACTAGAGGCATTGCTGGAAAAGTAGCACAGCGAGCTGTAGGCAGTCCAAGAAACTCCTGGAGTGCATTGAGGATAACTTCTTAAGCCAGGTAATAGACAGCCCTACCAGAGGCGATATGATACTGGACCTGTTGGTCACCAACATGAGCTAATCGGTGACGTCAAGACTGCAGGCAGCCTGGGCTGCAGTGATCACACACTGGTGGAATTTGCAGTCCTGAGGGATAAAAGTGAGGTAAAGAAGAGTCAGGACCTTGAATTTCAGAAAAGCAAACATCCAGCTCTTTAAGCAGTTAGTCAAGAGGACCCCTGGGAAACTGCCTTCAGGGACAAGGGAGCAGAACAGAGCTGGCAGGAGAAAGGAGAGGGAAGATCTAAAGTCTGCTTAATTTACACAGTAGTAATCTGCTGTAATCCGTAGCAGTCCTCTGTTTATTCTTGTCTCCTCTCTCATCCCACTGCATGTCAGTGAAGCCACTCGGTGACCCAGGTTGTGGGAAAGCTTAGTTTTACCCTGGATTAGTTCCACATCCTGGACTGCTCCTTAGTATTGTGAATCCTTATGCCTAGGAAAGAGAGAGGGGCTGGAGCACCAATGAATAACCAGGTTATCTTAGCTTCAATTGCTTCTGGAGAGATTTTTCTTTCTAGTCAGGAATACCTTGTTCTGAACTTGCAAACAAGAGATACCTGGTACATATACCTTCCTTTTTATCCCTGTTTTAAGCTATGTCTGCACCTACTGCAGAGTTTTTACTTAGGTGCACCTGAACAAAATGACACCATGTAAAGACTAACTGCTAATTTAAATTACCCTTGTTGACAATTCAGAGCTCGTGCAGGCCACAGAGAAACTGGGTAAGTCTTTTGGTTAGTCCATAGCTAGCTCTATGCTTCCATGAATTCACTATTAACTATGAGCCTGATACCAGCTGTGAAAGTATGGTAATATCCTTTGTCACTCCCTGAACTTCTTCTAATGGTGAATATTCTTATTCTTTGCTGTTATTTTTTGCTCAAATGATTTTTTCACAATTCTAATTGGTGACAGAGTGGGTTTGTTTCCATTGATACTGTTCTGGAGAACTTTAAGACTTTTAATATTTTTGTATTCTGTTACTTACCCTACCTCTGAGTGTGGAAAGATGATTTCCAGAGTGAAATGTGAAATCTATTAGTTCTCCTTAAAGAAGCAGAATGCAAAACAGTGTTAGGGAAATAGAAGCAAAAGTAAAAAAAATAATATTTTAATTTTTTTCTATGCAAAAATTACCACATTTTTTCTTTCAAATTTCATTAGGTTAGATCAATCCCTGTTTTTGTAAATTAGAAGCATTTCACTCTTCCTCTAAATGTAGATCTTCACTAGAGGGAGTCTGAATTTTCCATCACTTATGTACAAATCTAGCAGTTTTATCTACACTGAGAAAGCATTTTCAAAGGCAGAAAACCTATAGTTTATTTTAAGGAGCTTAGATTTTACTGAATTTTTTTTTTCAGCCTGAGGCTTTGTACCTGGATCATATTTGTTTCACAGAGGCTTTGTAACCTTTGCTGTTCTTTCAGAGAATGCAAATACCATCGATAGAAATACATTGTTCAGGTAGTTCCCAATATGCTGAATGGAGATGTGATCCCACTGGATACGTTGCTTCTGCTTTAAATTGTATACATAATTAGTTACCGCAATATAATTTGGCAGTAAGGAAGACATTGATCACTGTGACCAATCCGGGAAGAGAGAAAATTTGCTTATTTTCTTATTGCTACCATTAATACCAGAATATAGATACAAACCAACTGAATGCAATTATGAGGCTACTTGACATTTTGACGTCTCGGGTACCTGTTCATCCTTTAAGCCATTTACGTGGCTTCATATGGGAACATGAGCTCTTCAGGCAGAATTTCATACCTTGTTGGCTACTGCTCCAGAACACAAGCCATGCTTTTAGACTTTACAAATAAATAGCTACCTGTCCACAGTCCCAAGTTCAACAGCTTGAGAAAAGCATGCTCTACCCCCACAGAATTACAGAAAAGTGGAAGTAAAGGAGGCAGAGGTGTAAAGAAGAAGAGCTGCCCACTGCTAATCCCTGACTTGCATTTGCACTCTACACTGCATGTGCTTTTGCAGAAACATGACAAACATGTTGTGGTTGAGACTATGATTAATGCTCCAGAAAGGCTGAGGAGAATGACCTTTGGAGTCATCTTTTGCTGCTAGGCTATTTGGCTTCTGCACTGAAGTTGGCTGCAAAGCTTCCAAAATCTCCCTTACCAAATTTCATAGGCTTTTAGGAAGCTCAGGTACCATTTTCTCAGTGACTCTGTCTAGCTGTTAATGGGACCTGTCTGTGTATGTGCAGAAGAGCTTGGAGAGTTAATCTGTGTTGAAAGGTTTTGTGCTGATGTCAGTGAGTATGAAAGCAAAATATATGTTTCTTAAGGACTACAGCTACTCTGAATAATACTGAGAGTTTTTTGTCTCCTATTCAAATCATAATGACGATATTCTTAAGAAATACATCACTTTTAAAACATCATTCATCTTTACCTTACTTTAATTAGAAAGTTCTCTGCCTAGTCCATATACATGCAGAAATGTAGTTTGCAATATGACAGGATATTATTGAACAGTATGTGAATTGGTTTAAAAGTAACCAGATTTGAAGCATCCATCAGTCAGTAACAGTGCACTCATAGGTCACTGAAGCTGTCAATTTCAATCAACTCTGTAATTAAATACATCACCAATATAGATTTTGTGTAAGAATGTCACTTGTTCTTCAGATGTCTGCTACTAGGACAAATCACACTTCAGTGTCTTTGAATGTGCCTTCTAAATACAGTTTTTTATAACAGCATAACATCTCCATCCATCTCAATCTAATTTGCTGAATAGAAATCTGTTAAACTAATACATAGTCTAAACACTGAATTAAAAAACAATATGTATGTTATATGTATCTTACCCTTTCTGTTTAAATGAGAGCTGTAACACTATAGTAGATATTTTATTTCTTCTTTTTAAACTCTTCCACTGGTATTTGTTAGGTAAAATAAAAAGGAAGAATAATATCTCATCAAAAGAGAAAAATTGTTCACATCATCCGTAATTAAAATTACTTTGCTTCATGTTCAAAAATAAAGGAACAGGATCTTCAGACATTAGGAAATAAATCATTAATTCTAATCTTGCTATGGACAGAAATACCAGGCATTTTCAAACTAAAAAAAGGGGAAAAAAAGAAAAACCCATTTAGTGCTTTTGAGTGTCAGATTCTTCTATTATACTTGCCACTAGATTGGAAAAGTCTGAAACAAAGCTGAATTACCAAATATATATTGCCTGCCATTTGATTTAATCTTCAAATAAGCTCCAGGAAGCAGGTCCCTGGACAGTTAATCTTTAGTTTTGTAGCCCATGCACATTTTCAATAAGGTTACCAGGGAATTAGGCCCAGTAGGGAGAGGAAAGGCATATTGTCTTATTCTAAAGACAACTGTCAAGATCCTGCTAGCAAATTATAACTCCCTTAATAGAAAAAAAACTTTATTAGCTGAGTCCCTGCTGCAATGAAACAGTAGTCACTCAGAAGGGGAATGTTTTTCCTGTTTTTTCTTGGAACGAGATACTTGTCCAGTTTAAAATATATAAACTGTAAATATTGTAAGTATACTATATTTTAAGGTGCAATTCTGTAGGCTAGAAGACTCTAAGGGTGCTATGACCAGGGATTCTGAGGGGAATGCTAACGGATTGGGGGTGTAAGAGATGTAACATGTGCAACAGTTAGGTTATGGAACGCTGGTTTGCTTACCTCTTTAAGCAGCTGTACACAGTTAACTGCATTTGTGGGAAACAGTTGCTCTTAACAATTGTACCTTGAGCCAAGAGGAAGCTCTAGAAAAACTGAAATACATAAATAAATACAGGGTTTTATTTTCTGTGTGGTGCAATTCCCACGGTATGAATCAAAACCTGTAGGAATGGCAACATTTTAGAAGTCTTTTGAATATTTAGGTCTACAGTCCCAACTCAGAAGCATATGACACAGTCAAACTATAAAATAGATTTTACAAAGGCATGCAACACAAGGCATCACACTAAAAATCCAGCTAAAATATCCCAAAGTTTATGTTCTATGAGAGTAAAGTATATGTCTAACAGAATAGCAGAAAGATAATAAATAAACAAGGGAAAAAGGGATGGAATAAGTATATGCTTAACAATGGTAGGTTCAGGAAAATCTACAGAAAGGCTGATAAGACCATTTTTAAAGAAGGATTGGAGTACAGAAAAGACTAGAAGGAGATTGCATCAGAGTGGAAGTTCAATAGGTAATTTGCAAGACTAATTTTGATATTGGTTTTTCAAACATTTGAAGAAACCTTAATATCAAACTAAGGTTAGGGTAAACATGTATCTCATGTAAATGCAGCAATAGCTTATAATCAATCTACATTTTCTATATTTGTGAGATAAAGAAACAAACAAAAAAACCCGAAATCCTTGCAAAGAAATGTAAAAAAAAGGTGCCTGCAACTCATGGCAAATTCAGGAAAATACAAGAAAAAGAACTTTGTGGATGAAAGAAAGCTTCATTTAATTCATAAATCAACATAAACAGTTGCTGTTAACTAAATATTCTTGTTATCCCACAGTTGGCAATATTTTGGCTGAAGTTGTTAACTGCAGTCTCTTTTTATCTGTGAACTCGCTAATTATATCTTTTACAAACCCATCAAAAATACCATCATGTTCCTTCCAGTGCAATGAAATTACTCTTCCCCGTTTGAAATGACTGTTTTCTTACCTCAGGATAGCTAGGACAATGCCTTTCTTCTCATCCTCTCTGACTTGTTACCTGTTTTTGAAGCAGTGAACCGCACTCTTCTTGAAACTGTTCTCTTTTGGTCTAAGTGCCCCTCTTTTCTTCTTACTTTTCTTCCTACTTTTCTAATCGTTCCTACAGGGTACTCCTTGGTAAACCCCCCTTATCCTCTTCCAGTGTCCTGCTGGAGGGCCTTTGCCCTCGCTGCACTTTTCTCTACATTTCATCCCAGGGTAATCTCATATGTAAACATAAGAGCAGTGAAAGGTAACATTGACGTCTAATCAATGCCTGAGACAAGTCTCCTTCTTCTTACAGACCTTGAAGTGCACTTCTTCCTCTTTCTTCCATGCTCAGGCTACAAAGGATATACAAGAAAGGAGGAAGATGTGCATTTCCAAACATAGAAACGATGAAGATAGGCCTCAAAGGAGTACCTTATTATCATCTGTAAAGCTACCTTCTTATTCATTTTCATAGTCTTAAAACTCAGCCCTGTGATGTCAATGCAACTGGATAAATGCTAGGTCCCAGCTGTGCTGACTGCTACTGTCTCCTCGTTTCTTTGTCTCTTGTTCTTGAATTCAATCATTGTCTATTTTTTTAAATGTTTGGATTGTAAAATCCCTAGGGTAGGAACTATTTTTTTGCTTGTACAGAAATCAGCAAAGCAAAACCACAGATTGTGACTACATCATACAGAGACTATGATGGCAGAGATTGTTGATAACACACACAACTCTAGCGTCTGTACCAGAAAAGAATTTGTGCTTGCAGTGGAAATATGTTCAGGCTGGAAGAACAAATAGCTTTGACTTTGGAAACGTGCTAGTGTTTCTGAAATGCACCTTTCCTTTTCCTGAGAACAGACATCTACGTCTTCAAGATCTGACATTCAGTACAAAGCAGCATTGCAATTAGTAGGGCAATGTTAAGAAACTAGTTAGTTCCTCCTCCAAGGAGTAGATTATCCTGGGCCAAGTAGACCTATTACCTAAGTCCACCTTCACACCGCCCCAAAGACTTAACTTTATCTATAGTNAGCATGACATATTTTTGTTTCTCAGTGTCCCAGAGCAAAAAGTGCAGGATTCAGACCACAGTAAGCAGATTACTGGAGAGCGGAATTTAAAAATCCGTTTGACCAAATCATGAGAACTTAATCACTCTACCACCCAACCAGAGAATTTTGAATAGTATTTCAGGCACATTAACCTCAGATGGCTGATTTGAGCATTTTTTGTGGTGATCAGTAACAGGTGACAACTCATTTGCAATTTCTTGTGAATTACATTACACAGTTCAATATATTTCAAAAGGAATCCTTCTACCACGACTGTAAGTCAACATCTATATATGAGTTTTAAAAAGGTAGTAGAGAAATATCAAGACATCAACATTTTCCCCGGAGCTTTGTTTATTTTCAAGAATCAGATAGATTTTACAGTGATTCATTAAAGGTCACTTGTAGATAAGAGACTTTATAGAACAAGCAGCCTGTAACATGTGAAGCCATGTTTGATAACCAGTATAGGTTCCACATGCAGATAGCAATGATGCAAATCACCCTATTATATTATGTAAGTAGTGGACAGAAAGCCTGCCGCTGCTGTCAGTGGAAGAAGCCCTGCTGCACTTGATGACACTGTAATTTTAATCCCAAATGTAAATTTTATACCTGTGATGTCATACAAGTAACAGAGTAATGGTACTATGGGAACACCTCCGCAGACACCAGCAATTCTTCATTACTATAAAGACTCAGAAAGAAATTTTGTTATTAACATCTACCAAAATGTGGGCTACTGCCTTGGATGGGTAGCTGAATACAGGAAAAAGATGTGGAGAAAAGCAGAATCAGGAAATTATTTAAAGTTTGGTTTAAAGCCTGCAATTTCCATTTGGCAGCATATAACTCAATTTTTCAGATCTGTTTTCTTTCTGATTCAATAACAACATACTGGTGAGCCAGAGACTTATGAATCTCATACAACAACTAACTTTCAGCAAGGATATCAACAAATTTGTCTCGGGGAGCACCAGGAACGGGAGATCTCTGAACATAAGCTTTCAGCTTCTGCTGTGTGGGACCCAGATCATGTTCCCATTCCTTTTCATATTATGCCTCTTATACAGTCAGAACAAGAGCATTTCTTCATTTATTTTATTCCACTTAAGTAAAAAATTTATGAGGGAAATTAGTTTTATGTTAGGGTTATGCTCTGCTTCTATAAAATTGAAATCCTGTAGTCTAATCTTGACTTTTTAAATCATAGATCATGGTTAACAATCCAAAATCCAATATCTCTTGACACAAAACATTGCTTCAAATCCAAAATTTCAATGGTCCATTCCAGAACTAAAATGCTTTTTTCTGTGAAACATCTCTACAAATTTGCTATATTCCCCCAGAACTTTCCAATGTTGACAACATAACATTTCTGATCATAGCGGTTTCATGGTAAAGGATTGTTCTATTCTGCTCCACTAATAAAGCAGCTCTTTACACCTTGGAGAGTCAATGAGTTCCCCCAAACATGTACAACTCCTGACTATTACAAAAAGCTTTCTCAATAAAATGTTCTAGATAATTTATCCCTTGCAAGGTAACAAATTTTCCTTGAGGGTGTCATCTTGAGCATTATAGTGCTTAGCCATTCTTTTCCAATATTACAGTGTGATAAATAAAATGGGCAATGAAATTTCCTATGACTCTCAAAGGTGAAATTCAGTCTTAGATTGGCAACCATAATAAATATCCATGATTCTTAGATCTGGTTAGATGACCAGCCAAACAGGAAAGTGCTGGGGTGTCAAGCCTCTATAGTAAGGATGACTAGAGTAGATATAGTGCTGGGAGACCATACGCTACAGCTTTTTAAGCGCACGGTCCCAACAGGATGAACAGTGTTCACTATTCACTAAGATGGATGTGGCTTGAAATAAAATCTTCAGTGGGGAAAAAAACATTCTGGGATTCCATCTACAAAATGGTCGGTCTGACCGTGATTTACAGTACATAACATGAGTGCAATATTTCCTTCTACTTCTCCCCACCAGAAGTGAAGGGCCTGCTTCTCAAGGGCCAAGGATGTCAAATGATACACAGAATTCTGTTCTTGTCCCCAGTGGTGATATCTGCTTGGTGCACATTTCCCTTCAGGAAAGTTTCTCTTCCCTGACACCTCCTTAAAGGGAAGCCCTTTATTTCAGTAACCCCTAAATGTAAACGACTCTTAGGCCAAATTTGAACTTTGTGGAAAGAATGGAAATTCCTCTTGAAAATTTACTTGGAAGCAACCTAACAAATCAGAATTAGTCTGCTGAAGACAAGTGCTACTGCCTTTCCATTCATCCTTGCAGGGTGGCCATAAAAGGAAGTCACTGAGCTGCACACCTTATCATCTCTTTCATCAAAATACAGAGAGGAAGAAAAGCAGACAACGGGATGGGGAACAGGGAAGATCGAGAAGAATATGTGAAGAGTGCCTTCTATCTCAGGTGTTCCTCACAAACTCTTGCCTGGGAGTTGCCCAGCCTCCAGGAGATGGTCTGCCAAGAAAAATGTTGGGAGACAAGACGTTGATGAACAGAGCTGGCATGGACGTGGCTTCTAGCAGATCTCCTTAGACCTATACAGGCTTGAAGTTTTACTGTTGTTTTAGTTTCCCAAGAGAAAAAACCTGCCTCCCTAAAACAGTATGACATCAGAAGAAAAATGAGGCAAATTCCAAACACAAGGTGTTCAACCCCAAAATCTTTTACAAAAAAGAAAGGAAAAGATAAAAACAACACAGAAGTATCATTTAGCAAGGAATATGTTGCAAAATTCCTTTTTTTTTTTTTTAAATATTTATTTGCCATACTAGAAGAAAAGAAAAAGATAAAGAATTAAAAAATGAAGTCAAAGTGTGACCTTACTGTGATATTTTCAAAAGACACAATTTGACTTAGGCACTAAATTCCCATTCTCTAAATAGAAACTTCGAACTGGACTCAGCTAGACCCTTTTAAAAAAATCTTTGCTTCATTTCTTAACAGCATGAGGACAAATGAGAAACTAGCAGAATATAAAACAAATGTGGACTAAACAGAATTTGTTAGACATGGCAGGAATCAGAGGATTGAAACATTCAAGCAAAGATTTTTTTTTTTCTCAAAATTGACTATATTCTTTGTTCCATGGGGCCCTGTTTTAACTTCTCAACCAAGACTACTTGTAAAAATACTGTAGGTTTCATTAAAAAAATGGTGAAAGGTTTCTTTAAGTACTCAGAACTTGCTGGAAAGAGAGATAGATACTGTCACATTGAGGTAGTCAAGTATCATTCATATAGTGGTGTCTTGGACTGTCACCTGATGTGGAAGAGAAGCCTTTATTTAAGTCCTGAACACAGAAGCCTACCAGAAGTAAAAAGTAGGAACTTCACCCATGACACTGAAAAAAAGAACCAGCTGAGGCAAGAGATAGTTTTTCATTCACTGCAGAACTGTAACAGGCAAAGAATATTTACATATAGTATAATTCACAATATACTACACACTTCTCCTCTGAGTGGGCGTGTTCTTGTTTTGTCCATGGTTCAAGCTGACTTGCAGCCCTTTACTGACTGTATTTAGTGTCATGAGTTTTGTCTCTCAGAAAAGCTTATTAAGTCAGCTCGATGCTATACTAATATGTCTACACATCTCTTGGCTTGTATTCAGCCTGCTCAGATCACAGAGAAACAGAGCTCACACCTGGCTGAAAAATGTTAGGTACACATATATTGTATTAGATATAACAGAGATATAATAAAAGAGGGATAAACAAAATTATACTGAGAATAACATCTTCTGGTTTTTCACCCATTTGGTACAGGGCAAGAAATACACTAAAAAAAACCCCAGCATTGAAGTTGATTTTGCTTATAATTTGAAGAATATCCAGTTTACGGATTATTAAATTAATGACAATCTGACCTTGAAAACACCTCTATCTGCTGAAAGAGCAACACTCTATCACCTGTTTTGATTCATTAATGTATCATTTAACTTGGTATGACACATGTTCAGCAGTTATAATTACATTATGGCCTCCCTATTACATCAGCTCTGCTCCAAGTTTCTGTCACCGCAAGTCCAATTTTCAACACAGAGCAATCCAGTGCACTCTTTCCTTATTAGTGTCATCTTTAATGTAGCACAGAGTCTGAACCATTACTTGGCACTGAGAGTTTAACAGCAATTAACCCCTGCTCTATCCCCAGGGAGAAGTACATCAGCAACTTGCCAAAACACTGTAAACAAGCTGGCCAAGATCAATGCAAAACCATGCTGGCTGCAGAGCACCTACTGTATTAATTTAGGATTGATATAGAAAAAGAGAAAATAGTCTGCATGAAATTGACCTAAAAGGATGGCCCAGGCAGATTACAAGATTTTCTTGAAACTGAAAAGGGAAAATTTTAAATCCCTACATGCATTCTTTTCTACCTTGAGTTTTACAGTATGCTGATCACCACAGGACTGCCACTTATCACAGAGAATAAACATTTATTACCTGCTAACTGGTTAAAAAGGAGATAAGGTGAATTGTTTTTAGATGAGGAGTTAAATAAATTTCAAGCATTATCAGGAAGGAAAATAGCAAAAAGGGTGAAAATGCTGATTTCTTTCTTCTTTCTGGTTATTGAACAGAACAATGTATACCAAAGCCTAAACCAAAGGTGAAGGTTCTTCCCCTACAGAAGCAAAAGAGAGTGAACCAAGAACTGCAGAAGTCCCTGCAGGTACCTCTCACCAGCTTCCCCTGGGGTGAAATGACATCCTCAGCCGTACCCCAGCAGGGTCACGCAAAGCAACCAAGAACACGACTGCAGAATAGGCATTCTGTCGGGTGTGATGGGTGCCTCTGAGGACTGCCACCCCCCACAGATATCTGTGCCACTGTGTCTGCATTGCTGTTGTGAGCAATCAGGTAAGCAGAAAGAATAGCGACTTTGTACTACGTGACTAAACCAAACTACAAGGCAATACTTCAGTTAGGACATACAGGTAAAATATTTTGGAGACAATACAACAAAAAATCCCACTCAGATAAGTTTTATATAGGTTTAACTGACCCAGCATGAAATATTCTTTCTTACCCAAAGATGTTTTCTTGTTTTTTGACACCACAATTTTCCTCTATAAAGTTTTGATATTTTCTTGAGCCAACGTTCTGCTAGAAAAAAAGACAAAATAAAACAAACAAAAACCCAACAGTGTTTCAAGTGGAAATCTATCAACAAAGTCTTCCTGTTTCAAAAACAGAGAGACATGTCAGTACAACTCATTTAACTGAAGATTTCCAAAATCAGATTGTTTTAAGAAAGATAATAAGAAGTAGATTTCTTCATTCATTCATCTAAGTATCCTTCATAAATGGTACAATGCAATTATAAATCCTAATGAAAAGCTTAAGGAATGTAAGAGTAGGTTTACCACCACTACCAGTGGTTTTTAGATCTGGGCCTTTAATGCTCCTAGCTAGTAGAAATGGCAACAAGTCCAGGGTGGTATCTGTGGACAGAACGTGGGAGTCTGATCCTAGAGGATGTGAGCTGTACTGCAGGACATCGTTCCTGGTTATCATCATCAGAGGTTGGGTTCTAAAAGTTTTCGTGTTTGGCTGGTTAAAAGGTTTCCTGGAGAGAGAATATTGAGAGAGGAGGAGGACTATGGTTATTGCAAGTGAAATAATTTCGATAGCTCTGTATTTAAATCAAAAAGGATCTGAGATTACAATTATTTGAAGCACATGAATCATGCAACAGACTTATTTCATCAGCAAAAGGCAAAAAGTAAATAACAGGAAGTACAGCCCTTAAAACTTTTTTTAGTACTTTTAACATTGATCTTTGATGCTAGAAGCAACAAAAATACTGAGGTTTAAGCATAAACATTTCAAAGTCATTTGGTTAAAAACACAAGTTACACTTAGGAAAAAGCACCTGTAGTACAGAAGAAATAGTATGTTAATGCAGAATAAAATTATTTGGAAAAAAGCGAAGGGAGTCTTACGTTTGAATTTTTCTAAACACTGACTATCTGTCAATTTCCATAAACTAATAAATGGGGGGTTTCAAAATAGGTACTGTTGACCTAATTATAGAAAAGTATGCAGAGGATTTACATGTAAAATACCTAATGTTGATCTACTAGGTCTTAGGAACACCAAAGCATGCCAGTTCAATACTGCTTTGGCTTTGGACTGTTAAAGGATTAGCGATAGCATAGGACCTTTCTTTTTGTACTTTGCAGATTTGGACTGAAAATTTCAAACATACAAGTCTAAAGATAGGTATTTAAATCTACTTTCTCCGAGATTCTACTGGGGATTGTCAATGCTTTCACTTTTGAAAAATCAGGCTGTAATTTAATCCTTCAGTTCTTAACTGCCACACTTCAGACCGTTGATGATAATTTTAAAAACCATATACACAATTGCAACCCAAATGTCCCTTTTTTGTGTTCTGCTAGATTAATATTTCAAGTAGAAATGTATCTAATTTATTTTAATTACCATTTATAAAAATATAGGAAAGAGAAAAAAAAATGGTACTACTAGGTAAGTGGTGGGAATTCAAGTGGAAGATCTAGAATGGATTTCATCTTCAACATGCTGATCCAGACATAAAAATTCAGAATTGTCAAGAGTCAAAGGTTTTGGGTTTTTTTTTCCAGTTCACTTGCAGGAACGAGAACACCTGAAATTTAGAATCTAGAACCAAATTCTGTTTGTATCTGAATGTGATTTCTGGCGAAAGAAGATCCAGCTCAGTAGAAAGAATTCTCAACTGTTATAAAGGTAACTACAGTATTTGCTCTTCTATTTAAGTCAGAAAATTGTGATAACAGGAAGAAGATTGGATAGAAAAGAGTGGGAATAAAATGAAAATTATGATAAACAACAAAAGAAAGAGGCATCTTATAATGCAGAATTGTTCTTCCAGATTGCAAGGCTTTGACATAGTTTCTTGTGATAATTAGCTTAAATAAAATGAAGAAAGCTCTGAAAGTCAAGAAGAAGAAGAAAGGATGATCAGGAATAGTACGTGGAAAGTAAATTAAGTATCAATATGACATTACCTTACAAATGGAAAATTAGGTGCAGAACCAGCTGGATACAAGGAGTCAGTATGTCTGCAAACTTCCATGTGTATATCATAGGGTTACGTTCTACTCTTTATTGCCTGTCTTACATCTCCATTGGCAAGAAAAGTGTTTTCAGCACAGTACCACTATTCTGTAACACTGTGCTTGGTTGGTTGCTTTTTTCTTGGGCCTTTTGTTTTACTGTGGTGTAAACACCAGTGAAGTTAATGCTGAACTGGAACTAACAAATGAAAACAGAGCACTGCTATTTTGCGACAAATATTCTTAGCACCTTACACCCATTTCAGATTTCACAATATATGTTTATCAATATATGTCTAAGAATGAAACCAAAAATCTTTATACCAGCAAAGACAAAAAATCTTCTTGAAATATGAGAATATTCTATTTTGGTCTAAAATACATTGTAGTACAAAACATATTCTGTCCCTTGTGTTATTCTCATACCCAAATAAATTTAATAACACAGAGGGAAAAAACCAAACTGTTAAGTTCTAGTTAAAAAAAAACAAAAAACAATGATTTATTTGGCAATAAATTAAAACTCTGCCTAGCCCCTTTAGCCAGCCATCTCCAAGTCAAGAGTCACAGATGTTAAGAGCTGTTACAATGCCAAGTTAATTTCCCAAAACTAAGTGCCTGAGGTTGGATGAAGAAGAATCTTACCAGCGCTCAACATGGCTGATAAAAAAGAGTAACAGAGCTTAGTGGAGATAAAAGAATAAGAGAAAAGAAAAGGGAAAGAAGGAAAATAATTATTTTTCTTTCCTCTCAATAATAGTTCAGCTGATCCTAGAGACCGTAGTGCAGATACTTGTGAAAAATTGTTCCTTGGCATGCTATTTCTTTTTTCCACCTGACCAAAGAATACCTACATTTGCTTCTTTTCCCGTGCTCTCTGCAAGGATGACATTTCCATACGACATCACAGAACTCCCATGCTGCACCACAGTTCTTGCTTCCAGAGGATATCTGGCTGTATCACATGCAGATAATCAATCCATCTGCCCCACAGGATAGAATGGGAATGAGTTAGAGAACAGCAAGTCCCTAGGGGCTCCACCAGAACAATGCAAAGAATAATATTGAACTGGCTCATCAATAACTGTTTCTGGCCAGCTGAACAAATTGAGATATTTTATTCAGGTCCAACAAGCCCAAAACTAAGTAATTTGGGCTTGGATTTCCTGAAACAAGCTCAAAAAACATCTGCAGAATAAAGTTTTTTCTACAGAAAACTTTTCTTCAATCAGAGATCATTTTGTGAAAGAAAGTTCCCAACCAGTTCTGTCACTGGCCTTCTTCAAATCTCCTTGGTCTGAAAACTGAATTAGGAAGTTTCTTGAATTTTTGGCTTTCTTGTATTTTACAGTGCTTCCAGTCCAGCTGCTTGCACTCCTACTTTTCACAACTGGAGGGTAAATCCCATAATTACTAAAACCAAAACCAGTAGCAACAAAGTTGTCACATTTTTGATCTGTCCACCTGTCATAAAAATGCAAATTTAACAGATTGAATATTATAGAACCAAATTCCAGAACAGAGTAGCCCTAGAGCTTTCCAAGTCAATTTTTAACTTGTCCTTAAATGTTGGGTATTTCCAAGACTCTCACATACATCAGGTATTTCCAAATACAAGGAGCACTCCAAAACTTCACAGCAAGGCTGGAGGCAGGACAGAGTGAGAGCTGTCAAGCAACAGACATCAAGATCCAAAGACACCACAGAACTAGCTGGTGTGACCTCTTGCATAATATCAGTGATAATAATTCATCCAGCCACCCTTACAATGTGACTAATTTCTTCTGCTTGGCTGAAAGCTACATTGCACAATGGCACGCAGGCTTGGTATCAACACTTTGGTCCACTCTTTTCCTTGCTATTTTAGTTTCCCTGATGAGATGATTGTTTATGTATCTCATATGAATATGGGTGTATCTTCCTGCCACTGGTCTTGTACTGCTTGTTTCTCTTATTTGAGGAATCACTAGTGTCTCTCTAACAAGGTGTTTACACACTGTAACCAAATCCTCTTCGACCTTCTGTTTAAAGAGCTAGCACTGCATTTTAAATATCTTGCTGCAAAGCACAGTTTCCAGCCCTTGCATTGTTCCAGTAGCTGTTCTCCATACTCTTTCCAGCTGTTTAATGTCCGAGTAAGATATAGGGCTTGATTCTCAGGGACTTACTTAGTCATTCACAACTATGCAAAAGGATTATAAAAGAGAATCATCAATGTGCTAAGCCAGCCAGGCAGCAGTGTAAATGACGCCATCTGAAGACCCAGGCATATAGTGTTATCACTTGAGAGATCAACAGCAAAGTTTCATTTCGCATCCTTTCTCCAGCAAAGACTGTGGATGTTAAAGTCATGTTTCAGACCCATAATTTTGACATCATGCACCTTGAAGTTTAGTACTTTTGCTCTGACTTTCATCAAATGTCAGAGTCAGCAGGTATGTCTTCTCACAAATTCACAGTCAAATTACAGGTTTGAAGAAATTCCTGTGAATCAAAGCCATACAGTTCTACTCAGCTTTCTCCTTAACTGTGGCTGTGTAAATCTTTCTTTCTTGCAATTCTTCGTTCCTCATTACATGACTCTTGAGTCACTGAGCAATGGTTTCAGACTCAGAATCTAAAGTGTTTCTCATCTTTTTTTCACCCTGATTCGTGTCATCTGTAATAAAAAAAAGTATATTTCCAAGAACTAAAAATTAAATTACACCACGAGCTGCAAACAAAAGTTAAAGAGCATGTACAGTCTTTCTGTTCTGCCTAATACAGTCATTCTCAGGCTGAACGAAGGAAAAACAATTGGCAAGACTTAAAAAGGACTCTAATAATGGTTGGTAGCAGTATATATCTGGAACCTTTCACCTTCAGAATGGATTTGGTCCAGATTGAGAGCAATTTAAAAGAAATATTGACTTCTGGATGCTTAGTGACCTGTGTAAAAATGAATTAATAATCCCAGCTGTTTCCTATAGGACATCACTAAAATTGTCAGCACTGTTGCCAGGCCAAACGGCACCTTCATTGAAAGGCGTAAAAGATTTTTCACTTCATTTATCAATAGAGCACGCATAAATAGGTCACAGACTATCCAAGGAAACTGAAATTCTTCCAAGTCCCTAGCAGATTTTGCCACATCCTGCAATCCATCACTTAGTCTATGCATGCATGAACAAGTGGCCCATGTGTTCATGTGTGAGATATTGGGTTGGATGGCAAGCGACCAACTTCCTCAGGTTAGTCACAGTCTTAGAGTATCGGACGGACGTAGACTGAGGGTTCTGGCCCTCTCTGCAATGAATGGATAAGCATGGCATAAAGAAAAAAGTGAGGAGTAGAAAAAAACATTCTTTCTTTCCTACAACACCACTGGACAAAGCAGCTAAAGTCATAATTTGTTGTTGGCAAAGGCCAGCAATCAATTACTATTCAGTGGAAGATGGGCTATAAATGGAGGAAAGTAATATATCTCCTGAAGGTAGCTCTTAGAGATGTCAGAGATAGGTCAGAGGCAGAAGAAACATCAGCTCTTGCACAGACCTATGTGAAAATTCAGGTTTTACTGAAAGAGCAGTTCAGTTATAACAAGAATGTTTTGGCAGATAGCTATTTCTTAAGCTATTTGCAGATGGTTAAAAATACATTGTGATCCAAAACTTTAGAAGTGCAATGAAAAATGACTAATGAGTCAAATCCACATTTGTATTTTTTAACTAGGTACATAATTTAGAAAAGCTGCTACCAAGAAACACAATTTAAATGCTGTTTGTCTTATTCTCTTACAAAATTGTAATTGTTCTCTCTTCTCTTCTGTTATTTCTAATAATTCCCTCCATCCTTTGACCTCATGAGAGGTTTGCCCTCCTCATCTGAGATTAAAATGAGAAGCTGGAATGAGGTGGCAGATGGGCATATATACTACTTGCTTTCCTAGTGCTCTCAAGTCCAGAATATGTAAAGAAACAGCATTTGTCAGCCATGTCTACAGGACCCATCAAAGCATGAAAAGAAATTAGGATTTGTAGGTTTCCAATTAGCTTTTAGCACATTTTCCACATGACCATGGGCAGGTCACTTTTTTCCATGTGTAAAATGAAGAGGGCAGCTACTCAAAAATATTATGCAAGAAGGAATGTGTATTGACAAAACTCTTTGACTCCCATTGTAAAGAACAAATGAAGGACACTACTAACTATATCTATGTATTACTAACTAGATAATGTATTGTACTACAATCATTATTGATGTATGGTATTTAACAGAGTATTTCAAAGGATCTTCAGTTCTAGAGGGTGGTTACTGAGAAAAAGGAAACAGCTAGGCTGTTGCTTTTAACTTTAACAGTGCAATTTAACTTTCTCCCTGTGTCATTTCCAAAGGAATAGCTAAAACTCACTGAGACCAGAGGATCCCTTAGACTCACAAGTGACCTTCTTTGTTAACAACAAGTACTGAGAGACACCAGCCCAGCTGCTCCACAGGCTGAAGAGTTCAGTCTATATGAACCTGCAGTCCAGAATTTGTCATGGTACTCAGCTGTAAAGGAAGAGGAAACACAATATGATACATTATGGTTTGAATGGCAGGGTAGTTTTCCTGAATCTCCACTGGCACCCTGAAAGAAATGAATATGCCTCAACCCTTTGGCATACTGAGTGGGGCCTTAACCGCGAATGAAGACAGTATGGGTGGGAAAACTTCTTCCAACTTCAGGTATCTTCAAACAGTAGATAACCTCTGTCTGAGTTTTCTGTTTAAAGCTCTTGTCACCGTGTGAGGAAACTTGTAAGATGCTTCCAGGCTCCATTCATCTTGACCCAAAATAACTGTCTGAATTAGCCAGATTAAGAAAAATTAGCCACCAAGTTTAGACGAAGGTATCCACACTGCAGCCATCTAAAGTTAGGTGAGATGAATCCTGCAATAAAAAGCTGAGAGACTAAGAAATGGACCATTTTCAGGAAGATTTTTCTTGTGCTGTTCTGTCAGGGCGTTTAGTACCTGTAACAGCCTACAAACACCAAACCCACCTCACAATACTAGTTTCAGCCTGAGACTTTGACATCTAAGAAGGTGACTCAAAATAATGAGGCCTCCACTTGCAACACGCATATGATGAGTAAGTAAATGAAGCCATGATAATTAGAAACTCCAATGAAGGCAAAAAGTTGCACATAGACTGTGCATCTCTGTTTTTTGATTTTTTTTCCCCTCAGGCATTAACTTATCTTGGCCAAGCCCTCCTTTCTACAAGTTCAGAGATATTTTAATTTTGAACTTCAAATGAAGTGCAAATAAAACACCAAAAAATTTAGGATGTTGCACAATTGTCAGTGGGGCCCATTTTAATATTTAATGACCTGGACACCTGTGACTATTATAAGAAATAAAAAGAATTAATTTAAAAAGAATTATTGACATAATATAACACATCATAGCCTGTTAATAAAAATGCATACTTCTAATTGAATGCTGGCACCTAGCCACCAACTAAGCATAACTTCAAAAGCAACAGCTGGGAAAGCATCTTTTAGATTTTAATTACAGTAACTCATAAGCCACTTATCTTTTCAACTTTTTCTTCAGAAGGCACTTCTGTTTCATAGGAGGGAGTTCAAAGGTGTTTACAGCATGTAGGGTAAGAGAACTAGCTCTAACACAGTCAAACTTCACTTGTAAATTTGGATTCTGAATTAAGACAACTATTCTCAGCTTTGAAGTGCAAGTCCCATTTGAGTCCGAAAGAACACAGGCTTCAGGCTTGCTGCACGGGTTTTTTATTTCTTTTGTATCTCTAGATACAGGATAAGAATTTCTATCATATTTCTTCTTATCTATTGTTTGTATTTTAGTGTTAGGGTTGCCAGTGAAATTGAAGCTTCGTTGTGCAAGAGTTTTACTGTTCACATAGTAAGCATACATAATCTTGGATGATTTAGTCATGAAAGGGAAAAGAAACTATTGAAGAGTTTGGGAAATGGGCATATAGACAAACCTGAGTCTTGCAAAGTGATACTGTAGCTGGATCCAGAAAGCTGTTACACTTGTTTTGGGGAATAAAATGAAAGCCCCTCTGAGTAGTTACAGATTAGAACTCTGAGTTAAAAAGATTTGTTAGATTGGCTACAGTACTTGGCATTTTTCAGGAATATGTCCAGAGGGGTTTATGACTTATTTCTTCCAAGATCTGAAGTCTTAAAATCTATACAGCTACTCTAGACTTCCTCCACCATTAAAGAGGGAGACAAAGTGAGATGGAGAGAAACAACCACTGAATGACTCTTCCCACACTAAAAGAGGTTTCTACAGCCTGTCTCTGTTCATTGACTCAAGAAATCCAGGTCATTTCCTTAGATTAAGCACCAACATTTTAGCCAGCTAAAATTAAACCAATTGAATCCTACCTCCAATGCCTTTGGGTCTGTGGAACAACTTTCTCCCCAAAACTAAGAAATTAACTGACTGTCTGTGATTTGAGACAAGAAACTCACCCCCAAGACCATCTATCTTTCCTGCTAATATGCAAAGACAACTGCTAGCTAAAGTGTTTTTGACTGAAATAATAGAAACTGTACCAACCAAAATAAGGCTTATTGTTTGCTTTACACAGTTAATAGAAAAAAAAAGTGTTACTGTAGGGGCCTTAGAAACAGCAAAGGTAGTCATTTAAAATCACACTGAGACAACGCCATGAACTATAACAACATTAGCAGATAACAACCAGAAAAAGATTGTTGGAGTGAGTTAATAAGTACATTTGACATAGTCAGGAGGACCTTTAAAGAAGACTTTCTGGAATGCTGTGGACCCAGTGAGGTCTTGTAACACAAGCAACGAGGCAAAAAAATTGAACTTTATTCTTAAAGATAGATTCATTTATGAAATGGAATATATGAATTGGCAAGTGTCATGGAAGGAGACTGAACCTGAAGAGTTCTGGACGTGTTTTCCCATTCCACAGAAATAACATACATAGGAACACCGCAAGTTATTAAACTTGATGGAGGACTTTTTGGACTGTAATTCTTTTACCTGTTAATTAAAATCTATCTCTAAAACAGTTAACATAAAAGACAGATCTGTCTACCTTTTCTGCAAAATCAGAATTTCCTTTAGCTTTTTTGTAGCTTTTCAAGACATTATTCATACACAGATAACACTATGTCTTTGTAGGAAGATAAACTGGGTGCAGGAAGACTTTGAGTCCTCTGTCCATTCTGAAGACACAATTCAGGCCAGATATTGTCAAGACACTAAGAAAAACATCACTGTGTTTTGTGCTAAGGTGTCACATCCTTCCAAAACGTACAGGGCCTCCAGGAGAAAAGATGACAGATAGGAACTGTGCCTCTCATATCCTAGACATGCATGAATCTGCCGAAGAAGCTTAGAGACTTGAGCAGTAAGTTTACGAAGTAACACTTTTTTGCATTCAGTTCAACAGAATTGTGCACTGTTCCCTGAACCCTGCTCTCCTCCACTGAAATAGTGCTTGTTTGAATGATAGCTGCATAGAAGACCAGAGCAGTCTATAATAAAAATAAAATAAATATATAAATAAAAAATTGTGTACAAGATTAAGCATACCCAACTACGAAAATACCAAAACTTCAGTCAGCACTACTATAATATAGACACTTCATGCAGAGTCCATCCAAATTTTGGGATGCTTTGATCATGGTTATAAAGCCCTACCTGAATAATTTTTGCAGAAGTAGCTCAACACCTTTCACAGCAAAGTCCAAGATATTTCTACAAACCTTACAGTCTGCACATAGACCAAATGATACAAAAAAGAAAAGTTAACAATGAACCTGTGATCCAGTGCAAACAGGATTACTGGAGTTTATTAATCATGAATGAAAGTGATGAGCAGTTCAGGAGGCATATAAATGAACCAGCAACCTTGCTGAAAGGTCAGCACCTTTCAACAGAAAACTGTCTCTGCTTGTTTCAATGTAAATTTCTAGGTTTAGGATCAGAAAGCATCCCAAATGCAACTACTAAATCTGAAGGACACTTTACATCATTTTAATGATGTCTTGTCCCTCTTGTTTAGTAGTTCTGGGTTTAGAAGTGCAAATAACTTAGTGTTTTAGTTTTTAGGGAATTCAGCAGAAACATATCAACATGGGTAGCAGCTGCAAAGGCAATAAGATTCTTTTTCCAAGACATTGACCTTGTATTTCATTGCAATTACAGTCACTAGGCCAATCCTGAGGTAAAAGATTGGGATCATGAAATTTATTCTTTGTGTTGTAGACGTCAGTGTACTCCAGCCTGTGCTGAGGTTACTGTACAATAGGGAACCAGTTACAGTGACTCCTATTCCCACTTTGAGATTAAAAATTTTCTCAATTTATCAACATCTCCATCTGTGGAATGTGGGCTCAGTCCTTCTGAAGACAACCTTTTTTGTACTATGCAAATTTTTCTTTTTAAATTAAAATAAACACTTAATTTTGTGTACATGTCTTCTTTTATCACAAATATATGAGTGAAGGGGGAGAGATTTCTAATGGCACACATCCATTTAGATGTCAAAGAGAGTTTTGTATGTCCACTAAATTAAAGCATCATTCGCTGTCAAGTCTTAGAGAATATGGCATTTCTTCCGATTTCTATTTATGACAGCTCTCAGAGGACATGCTGTGAAGTACTTTTCCCTGTTTTAGGACCAATTTCATGTCACAAATGCATTAGTTTTTAATACCAGAGGTGGACATATTTAATGAAGTATGTCTTTATGCCATCAACTCTTGTCTGCCACCAGCTTTTTACAAAGACACTCTAAACAAGATCACCCGCAGCTGCCTTGATAACTCAGCCTCTTTTTGCCCTATAACCAGACTAAAGCTAGTCTGAAATCAACAGAAAGACAACAAATAAGGTTTGGATCAAGACTGTAATGGTAGAAATTGCTAGAGCTCTTTCTGTCATCTCCTTTTCATGGGAAAGAGCAATGTTCCTTGGTGCACGTGGGCTGTGTTCATAGCTCCTGTTCTGCACCAGTAAGGACCTGCACAACATTTTCAGGCTGATGTAGGCAGTCTAATAGGACCATTTCACATCCGTGGAAACATGTACCCTGCCAGGCTGTTCACTGTCAAATTCACCTGCAATGTCTCTCTGCACATTACTGAGCACCCTTCCAAACTCATCATATCTCTGCAATTCTTACCATAAACTCTCGTGATGATTCCTCTGAGCTCATTTATGTTATTCCAAAGATCATGGTACAGCTTACATCACGTGTGAGAAAACAACACCTATGTAAATTCAAAGATTTGACCACCTCAGTAAAGGTACAGCCACTTTAGACATCTGGTTTTTTTTTTTCTCTTGCATGATGGCAATATACAGTCTACTTTTTTACCCCCACTAATTATATAAACACATCTTAAAGTATATATTAATTATTAAACATCTGTTTGACTCACTAAACAGCTGAAAAACACCTCATTAAAGCTTTCTTTTCTTGTCTTCTGATTTTTCACTTTTCAGTAACCAGCTATACACTTTCTGAATTACTTGTGTCACATGGCTGACAACACAATTTCTTCACTGTTCCAATTAAAAAATTAATTAATACTTAAGGTACAAAAATAAAAAAGAAAGTAAGGAGAAAGAGAACATGAGCAATGAGCAGAGATTTTTTTATTTCCACTCTGGTTTGTGAAATCTTCTGGAGCAGCTGCTGTTGTCTTATCAGTGTATTTTCATTGTTTCCATTTTGCTAATATGTTTTTGTCTAAGCCAGTCAAACACCAAGAGAATCCAATACTGCAGATTACATTATTTGATGAACGCTTCTGTTATTTGCTAAATAATTTATTGAACAAAGCTGTGGAAGCTAGTCTAATGCAGCAAAATACATCACAAATTATTTGATAAAAAAATGGAAACAATAGTCAAAAAGTATATGTGAAAAATAGTATTTGGCTTAGGTTGTTGCACACTTGACATATATGACAGCTCAATGAGTGAAAGAGTTTTGAGATTATTTGGATCGCAAAGCAGATCCTAGTTGCAGGGACCTAATATTTCAGAAACGTTAAGAACTGGAGCTTCAGTTCAGAAAAATCACCCAGCTGCCTGACTACCAACATTCATGTTCTGTTGGATGGTACTTAAATTCAATTCCTTCTGTTACATACAAGTCTTTTTTAGTGTTCTAGTGGAAACTGTAACAACAGGTTTTCTTCACTGAAGAACTAAAGGACATATCTAAATACAGTAGCAAAGTCATCAATATTCCTCATGAATAGTTCTAAAATTTTAGGAGACTCTAAAATATGATTTTATCTACTGACTTACTACAACAGCAGAGGAAATCATATCACCCATGAATGTCGTATTAGAGCACTCTCTCTCATGTTTCTCTTACATCTCAATCTTACATCTTTCGTGCATTTTTAAAAAATAAAATAGGGAGTTAAAGGTAAAAATACTTTAAGAAATAATCACAGTAGTGTGTTCTAGAACAAGGAATTACATGTGAAATCAAAAATAAAGGTGATAACTCTGGGACTGTAATGTGTCTACATCTCTCTTTTGCTTAAAACCTAGAATTGTCCCTCCTATAGACTGCAGGCAAGTTGCAGTCTCTAGATCTTCAGTCACAATTTCTTTTCTTTCAATTCTTTTTTCAGACTGATTATTTTTAAGAATCGCCAACCTGTGTCTTATTTGCCCATATACTATGAAGACATGTGTGAAGGGCAGTAAAGCTGCAGAAAGAGCCTTGATTCATGCTTTTTTTTTTTCCCAAAGAACAACTTAAAAATCAAGTAAAATACCTACCTCTATTTTTCTTCCTGCCAGTTATAGTAATGCTGTTTGCTGGAGAAACTCCATGCCATTGCCAATGCTTACCACGTTATTCAGATATGTCTTCCAAAGTGTAATTGGTATGTGATCCTCAGAGATCTTGCCTTATAGACTGTACAAATCGCCATGTCTATTTATTTCCAGTGCTTATATTATTCCCCTCTTCACTTCCATTGTTCGGGGCAGCAGGCAGGCCTTTCTTCTTAGTTGTGAGGTTTTAGTCACAGGCATATATGTCCATGTTCTGAGACTTTTCAGGACTACAGCGGCTAAATGTTGCAGTTGACCAGGATTGCTACATGGAGGTCCAACTCAACAGGCAGAGCTTTGGGCAAGAGTATAGCTATGAGAGGCAAAAAGAAAGTAGAATGTAGGGTGTTTGTGAGGACCCTGGATTCACTAAATCTCCAGAAGCTCTTCATGACCTTCTAAAAGAAGTTATACAGGCTAAGTTATTTCCTAAGATCAATTATAATAACTGTTTAATACATGATTAGTAGGACTATCCTGAACTGACAGGAGCATGGACTTGGATGTCTAATATGTTGTATCTATCTGCTATCATAGAATCATATAATCATAGAATGGTTTGGGTTGGGAAGGGACCTTAAAGATCAACCAGTTCCAACACCCCTGCCATGGGCAGGGACACCTTTCACTAGACCAGGTTGCTCAAAGCCCCATCCAGCCTGGCCTTGAACAATTCCAGGGAGGGGGTATCCACAGCTTCTCTGGGAAAACTGTTCCAGTGCCTCACCACCCTCAGGGTAAAGAATTTCTTCTTTATATCTATTCTAAATCTATCCTCTTTCAGTTAAAATCTATTCTTTAGATATGGCTTTAAACTCTTTCAGTTTAAAGCCATTACTCCTTGTCCTATCACTCCACGCCATTGTAAAAAGTCCCTCTCCTGATTTCTTGTAGGCCTTTTTCAGGTACTGGTGGGCTGCTATAAAGGTATTCCCAGAGCCGTTTCTCCAGGCTGAACAGCCCCAAATCTCTCAGCCTGTCCTCATAGGAAAGCCCTCTGATCACTGTGAAGAAAGGAACAACCTGGTAAAGGGGACACCAGTCTGGTTCATTTTCTCAGATGGTCACAGAATGACTGATGGTAATTCTAAAGGAATACTGGAAAAGTATTACAAGTTGTTTAAATTTGATTTTTTAAGTCACAAATTAGAAGCTATTGGAAAACCATGATGCATGGTCATTCAGCCCTAAGCGGAATACTAGTGATGAACCACTGTTTGCAACGTAAAAGCTTATATGTATACCATTTGAATTGCTAAAACTCAGGTATATAACTCATTTACATGCCAGGATATTATATTTACTTATATTATTGATTCATAGAAAAGGAAACACATTTTTAAAAAAAAGGAAAATCTCACAAAGCCAAAGAAAGACTACACAGGAATGTTTCTAAAAGCTGGCTACAGTTCCCAGTGTTTCAACAGGATCCCATGCTAAAACTGCTTACTGACTAGGAGCAGAGATTTACATGACTTTTAGGATCAGGGATTATCTTTATTATTAGGAATTCAACTGATTAATAGAACTTTTTGGGGTACATTATTTAATTATGATTTAATTATATCAACATTTTTCTTTGGAATATACCAATTCAATTAAGAATTTATGTTGGATTTACTGAAATCTTTTGTTTCAAATAGTTCCTTTTATCATTTGGTAGCATACTAAAGAACTGAAAACTAATTTCTGGAGAAAGTTGAAATATTTATTTCGACAAAAAATTAAAATGTAAAAATGAAATATGCATCCTGATATGAAATTAAATCAAACTTTGAAATATCAGAATTTTCTGAGGGAATGGAAATTCAGTCACACTTAATTATACTGTTACATCAAAAAGAATAAATGTCTATATGACAATGATTGTGTTGCCTTTTTTGTGATTGTGATTATCTTAGGATCAAAGTGCTACCTGAAAATCAGATTAAAGCACGCCTTCAGGTAATGTACAAACAACAATAATGTTTTCCCCTTTGTGTTGATGAGGAAGCAATGTTTCCTTTTCCTTTTGATATGAATGCACTGCTGTTTTGATCTTTTCTCTAAGAAAAAAACCAAAAAACCTAAAAAATAACAATCTTGCTGTAAGTTTCCCTGGATATATATATAAAATTCTTACTTTTACAGCCAAGTGAGGTTCTACACAGTCCTAGAACCTTTAAAAATCTCTTTCTATAGCAAATTCTCTTCTATATGAAAGATCTCAGTTATAATTTCTTGGTGGGCGATTCAAAACTTTTAACAACCATGAGCAAAGCAGATTCATATTTGTTCAACACAGAAAATAAACACGTTAATCACAAAAGTATATTTGTCCCTTGTCTTTTGCACTAGACAATTCACACTTCTCAGCCTTCAAACACAGCTTCTACGCTTAAGAATGCATCCCCTATATTTCAGTCAAAATCTGCTGGCACAGTTTTTTTTAAAGGCACAAAGATATGATTTCCCCCACGTCATATATTTATAAGGAGCAAAGCATAAGTCTTACATAGAATTTCTTCATTTTCTTGACTGTTTTTCTGGTCATTTTTCCTGCTGGATGGCTGATGATCATTAACATTGGACTAAAAGTTTTTCTGTCTTTCATGCAGTTTTGGGCTCATTGACCAGCTCTTGCTGTTATAGTGCTGTCTCAGCTGTCATATCTACTCCTCTGCCACACTTCAGGAGCTGGCAAAACAAAAAGTTTGCCTATGCCTCAGCTACAGCAACTCAGAGTATTAAATCAAACCACAGATAAAGGTGAATTCACACTTACCCTCTGGAGCGTGAAGTGGAATGTCTGAGTTGTAAGTAAATATCACCTATTCTTGCTACTCCTGTGATGGAGGCAAAAATTGTCAGTAACAAAGCTATGACAAACAGCCAGGTAGTATACAAAACCAGTGCAAATGTTTATTCAAAGACAATGGATCAGAACCCTTCGATATAGTTAGCTGGACACTTCTTCTGACGACTTAGAGAAGGTAACGTGAATTATAGCACTATTTCCGGCCATGGTCATTAATATGTTAGTGATAATAAAATAAAATAAAATAAAATAAAATAAAATGAGCCATCTTCAAATCTCTCTTGTTGACTTCTCAAAGCTGGTATCTATGAATATTGCTTAGAATTTCACAAAAAACAATTGCATGGTGTAACCTATCTGTTTCTATTCAAATGCATCCATTTCATTTTACAGATTTTAGAAACCTCATTAGACACTTTAGGATCATTAGAAGTAAGGAAAACAAGGAAAACTCTTTCCTGATCCATTTCTGGCAAAATGCTCAGTGCTTCATTCTGCCTCTCTGCTGTTCTGAGTCCCCAGATTAGAAACACATTATTTTGATAGCTTCTGAGTGATTCCTTTGTTGTGAGTAGGTCTGCATTTTTACATCTGAAGAAAAAGCAACCTTTCCTCAACTAACACTTTATGAAAATCAACTAGTTTAAAAGAAAAGCTTATTTCTATACCTGGGAAATTTGAGGAACCTCAAGCATTGTCCCTACACCCAAACAAGGGGGTTTTAGCCTTTTTAAAATAAAAAATAGTTTCATGCTTGGCTCATTACTGTGAAACCACTGCAGATTAAACCTCTCTATCAATTACAAGCAGCTGAACATCCTTTAGCATCAAACAGAATGACAAAAAGCTACACTATAATGAGTAATGGCTAAGGCCAATTGCTATTTAATTATGTAGATGACTTAACATCCTTTCATTGATGTTATCTGTATGTTTCAGGATGAAAGTTATCATGCATTGCTTTGCTACAGCTCTTACAGTGTATGATAGCAGAGGCAAAAAGGAAGCCTTTACCAAACAGAAATGGCTGTAACTAGCAAAATATATCAGCCCAGCAATACAAGTCATACTTCACCATGCAGCTACAACAGGAGCTTCAGCATGCTGTGGAAAAAAGAACTTCATGCATGACAGTTTACTGTGGGGAAAAAGCTTGAAAGCGAGTGTGACAGCTGCAGCAGCAAAAGCCTATGATGTCATGAGCAGTTCCCCTGAAGATGTCTGGTCCTTGATTTTGTAAGTGGGTGATAACAAAGACAGTGAAGTTAGTCATAACATGAGAGATATTTTAGATGGGAAGGACCTGTTAGGTCATCTGACCATCCCTCTGCCTAGGCAGGATTATACTTTGCAGTATCTTCTCAAAAAGATTGCACAGAACAATTTCACATGAGCAGAGGAAGGGAGTAAAGAACATAATAGATCTTTTCCATCTCTAACTTCTACAAGTTAAGGGGTCCAGTCTGTTGCTGGTGTGAGGTGGCTGTGGTCACAAATACTGCAAGTGTTGTAAGAAAGGAAATCTGGAGGAAAATTCTACCTTTGGATCAAATCATGCAAGTGTATGCAAAATGCAGTGTATGATGTTTGTGAGCATAGCAATTACCCCATAAAGAACATTTTCAATTCAGTCATAATCAGTGACCCCATTTCTTTGGGCATGGTGCTACTTTTTTGACAACTTGTGTATGTGCGTCACATCATTCCGACAGATATATCTATACTTATTTAAAAGGACATATGAACTAAATTCTTTCCATGAATATTATTGATGAAATCTTGCACTCAGAATTATTTAAGCTTCCAGTTTGAGACTGTAAAAACAGAGGTTGCTATAGAAAATATTTGCTTGTGTATTTATAGTATAGGGATGAAAAGCTTTGTTTAGCAACTATTATTTTTCTTGAATTAAATGGAAATAGCAACACCTGACAATATATGAGAGGTCAATGCTAGATGAAGGAGTGCAAGATGTTTTTTACATAAATGGTAAGTGAAAATCTCAGAATATGGTGAAAGAAGTAAATAATGGTTCCTTGCAATCCTTATAAGAAGCATAAAGGAGGAGGTAACACTCTTGAAAACGCAATTAAAAGACAACAACTAAAAGCCTTCTTCCAGGAATTTCTTACATGTTTTTAAAGCTGAGAATGAAGGGAATCCCGATGATTAAACCTGACCATAAATACATTTGCAGAATTTTAACATAAACCATTAAGGAAGGGAGGGAGGGAGGGAGGGAAGAAGGAAGGAACAGAGAAGTGGCTGGCTGGATAGATCTTAAAATGAATTTGTTTGCCAAGATAACATTTTGCAGAAATAAGAAATTTAAATCTGTCTCCATTTTGCATTCTCCCTCAACATTAGGTAATTTTTGTGGTCACTATGATATAGTTGGACATAAAGGAGGGCTAGCAGAGTTTCAAAATAGTATGAAGGTACATGTATATATTGTCCTATGCAGAGATCAGTATTAATGAAAGGCTGAACCTGAAATAAAAATAGAAAATATTGGACCATCAGATACAGCTGCCAATAGCATGAAGGAAAATAATTGGCAAATTCTGACCTCCTGTGGAGGGTTAACCCTGGCTGGATGCCAGGAGGCCCCCAAACCTGCTGTATCACTCCTCCTTACTGGGCAGGGGAGAGAAAATATAATGAAAGGCTCATGGGTCAAGCTAAGGACAGGGAGAGATCACTCGCCAATTACCGTCACAGGCAAAACAGACTCAACTTGGGGAAATTAGTTTGATTTATTGCCTATCAAATCAGAGTAGGCTAATGAGAAATAAAATCTATACCTTAAAACACCTTCCCCCCATCCCTCCCTTCTTCCTGGGCTCAACTTCACTCCCAATTTCTCTGCCTCCTCCCCGCGAGAGGAACAGCAGGAGGAGGGAATTGGGGTTGCGGTCAGTTCATCACACTTCGTCTCTGCGCTCCTTCCTCCTCAGGGGGAGGACTTCTCACACTCTTCCTCTGCTCCAGTGTGGGGACTCTCCCATGGTCGACAGTCCTCCACAGACTCCTCCTAAGTGAGTGCTTCCCACAGGCTGCAGTTCTTCATGAACTGCTCCAGCATGGGTCCTATCCACCGGGTCACAAGTCCTGCCAACAAACCTGCTTCAGCATGGTCTCCTCTCTCTCCACAGTCCACAGATCCTTGCCAGAAGCCGGCTCCAGTGTGGGCTTTCCGCGTGGTCACAATCTCCTTCAGGCATCCACCTGCTCCAGTCTGGGGTCCTCCACGGGCTGCAGGTGGATATCTGCTCCATCATGGATCTCCATGGGCTGCTGGGGGACAGCCTGCCTCACCATGGTCTTCTCCATGGCCTGGAGGGGAA
>Ga0065711_1029670_pt1 | contig 35285 bp, 21 predicted proteins | sample Hoacrofraction12_FD_59098 | JGI IMG/M metagenome (GOLD analysis project Ga0065711, IMG submission 59098) | Hoatzin crop microbial communities from Cojedes, Venezuela - Epithelial fraction 12 v2 (version 2) | ecosystem: Host-associated > Birds > Digestive system > Esophagus > Crop | place... | reverse complement strand
TCACCAGCCCCCCTCCCCCCGCTCCCTCGAGGCGGCCGCTGGTTGCCGGGGCGATCGCCCTCTTAAAGGGCCCGCGGCGGTGGAGGGAGGGAGGGATGGCCGGGCCCGGCGGCGGCGGAGGCGGGGTGGGGTCCACCGGCGGTGAGCGGGCCGGGGGTCCCTCGCGGGCGGCCGCCGTCGAGTGATGGCGCCTTGCGTTTCCCCCGGCAGGAGCGTGCCCGGGATGGCGGCCGGGGTCCCGGCGCGGGGGTCGCACAGCGTCTGCATGGTGTCGGACTTCTTCTACCCCAACATGGGGGGTGTGGAGAGCCACGTGTACCAGCTGTCCCAGTGCCTCATCGAGCGGGGCCACAAGGTGCTGGTGGTCACTCACGCCTACGGCTGCCGGAAGGGCGTCCGCTACCTCACCAACGGCCTGAAAGTCTACTACTTGCCCCTGGAGGTGATGTACAACCAGTCCACGGCGACGACGCTCTTCCACAGCCTGCCCCTGCTCAGGTACATCTTTGTGCGGGAGAGGGTCACCGTCGTCCACGCCCACAGCTCCTTCTCCGCCATGGCCCACGACGCCCTCTTCCACGCCAAGACCATGGGGCTGCGGACGGTGTTCACCGACCACTCCCTCTTCGGGTTTGCCGATGTCAGCTCGGTGCTCACCAACAAGCTCCTGACGGTGTCCCTCTGCGACACGAACCACATCATCTGCGTCTCCTACACGAGTAAGGAAAACACGGTGCTGCGAGCGGCTTTGGACCCGCGGATAGTCTCCGTCATCCCCAATGCAGTCGATCCCACCGACTTCACTCCGGACCCGACGAGGAGGGATGACGGTGCAATAACAATTGTCGTTGTCAGCAGACTTGTTTACAGAAAAGGTAATGCGGGATAACACGTAACTGTATTTTGTTGGTGTTTTTTTTTTTTGTCTTTAGGGTGTGGTAGGAAAGTTCTTGGTTAAGTACCACTTGCCCTGTGCCTGTGGTATGGACCGCATGTGACGCGGGAGTCTGGCTGCTCTGTAAGGTGATGGTTCTGAGCTTTCACGTCTGTGAAAGCTTCTTCCAGAAAAAGAAATGTGCGTTTCATTTTGCGCATGTTGGGTTCAGAGGTGTATTTCGTTTTCAGTATTGAAGATACTGAAATTTGTAAAATGGAAGGTTTGGCTTACATTGGGGATATGATTTAGGCCCTACTCTATATATAGTTAGAAATGTTTTCACTGTTTTTTATTTAATCAAGCAACAGCAACTTAAGTGATCAATGACTTTTTTTCATAGCTGTCTCCCAATAGAGCACAAGTTGTCTTATTCTCAGAATTTTGTGTTCAGCAGAGTAACTATCCTCAAAAGTCTTTTTTTTTTCCTTCTCTTGAGTAGAGTTATAGCAGTAGGCTACATCACGATGAGTTCTAAAATCAAATACCATAACAGCTTATCCTAAATTTTGTACTCTTAGGTATAGATTTGCTTAGTGGTATAATTCCTGAGCTCTGTCAGAAATATCCAGAGTTACACTTCTTAGTTGGAGGAGAAGGACCAAAACGAATCGTGCTGGAGGAGGTCCGGGAAAGATACCAGCTACATGACAGGTTTGTTCTGTGCATGTCTATGACCCTTCAATGTACTTCGTGAGTGGGGAAAACAATAGCAACACCTTTTCTGCCTACCTCCCTCCCCAAAAAAAACCCAAACCCCAAAGACTTGAGGCTGGAGAAGGTGAGAACTATTGAAGGCAAGGCAGATAGACCAGACACTATCTGAACACTTACGGAGTTGGACTATGACTCTGCAAGTTAATTCATATCAGTAGACACTGTATGAGCCTTCACTCGGGTCGGAGAAAAGCTGACATAGACGTGAATTAATCATATTCTTCTTTGAAACTGTGATGCTTGGATCACATATTATGATACGGCATAAGGTGTTAGCTAGTTTGTGTCACTGCTAGTAATTTATTTGTTTATTTTATTTTATTATTTCAGTATGAAACTCTTCAGGGTAGTGCTTATCTAGAGTGTGTTCTTGTGGTGCTACAAACATGTTCTTCTGGTGCTACGGTGTTATCAAAGTGTTTCTGTGGTGCATATGCATTTGTGTATTTCTTTGGTGTTTTCTTGTTGTTCAAAGACAGTTTTATGTGACAAGGACAAGGTCCTTAATTTTCCATTTCCTTTTATTGTTTTCTGTTGCCTGTTCCGTACTTCAGTCAGTGATTCCTCTGGAGGGACAGTAGAATTGTTACTATCATTCTTATCTCGCCCTTTTCTGTTTCCCGTATCTCTTCAAAACAATAGGTCCTGATCATTGTATCCTAAATACTTCCCCCACCTCAGACTTTGAGATTGTTCAGACCTTACACTGAGAATTCAGATAATACATCTAAACAAAGAAAGGATAACAAAATTATTAATTGCATGAAGCCATATTCTCTTACAGAACTAGAAAGCTCGGTAGCCCAGGTTTATTTTTCAGAGGTTTCTTTTGGTGTGAAAATAAGAAGCAGAGTCATCTATTTCTTCATTGCTGGAAAAATTGAGAGAAAAGGGAACAAACGTGTCTGTGTTCCTAATCTCACTATGAAGTGTGAATTGTTGGTACATTTTTCAGATATGTGTAAATTTATACAGCATTATTGCAGTCCAAATCTAGTGTTTATCTAATTTTTTTTTCTTATACACAGGGTACGTCTCCTAGGAGCCTTGGAACACCAGGATGTAAGAAATGTTCTAGTCCAGGGGCATATTTTTCTCAACACTTCCCTCACTGAGGCCTTTTGTATGGCAATTGTGGAAGCAGCAAGCTGTGGTTTACAGGTAAAAAAAAAAGAAAGTTCATAGTGATTTAGAACACATGTATCCAATTTAAACAAAGTTACGAAGTTCATGATTAAATAATATGTACCTGTAATTTTGTCTGAGGCTCTGTCTTTACAAAGGTGAGCAAATACTATCCCCGTTTACAGATCACCTGGAAGCTGAGGCAGAAGGGTTAACCAAAACTGCTTAAACTTGTGCAGAATGTGGAGTAACATGTAGATCTTCTAGCTCTCAGGTCTCTGAACTAACCGGACTGCCTCTCCAAAATGCTTTTTTCTGTGTATGCCTTTACAAAGTTTTGGGGTAGTTGATGTTCATGAAGGTTTACTTTGACAGTACTTTAAGAGGAGTTCCAGAAAGTGGCCCATGACCATGGGTGACTTTGGTCAGTCAGGCACATCGAATTACCAGACTAAAGCGTTGTACTGGAACCATTTTCTTTCTGCACCAAGAACTGATATTTGTTTTCTTATGTTAACTGAGGATGTATTTGCCTTCCTGTATATGGATTCAAGATAAGAGTTGGAGAGAGGAAAAAAAAGTAAAAGCCCTTTCTGGCTAATTAACAACTCAGACTGACAACTCAAAAAAAGTTAAATCAACAGCCACAGAGAACTGAGATTCTCACATTAAAATATAAAGAAACTTTTTTTTTTTTTAAATACTGATAGATAAAAGTATCTGATATACAAGAAGTATAGAAAATGTGAGGTACTTTTTTTTTACTCCAGTATCTTTTGACAGTAGTTACTGCCTAGTTGTGGTAGTTATTCCTCTGCCATCCGTTTTCCTCTGTAGAGGTGGGGAAGTTCTGCAGTTTTCTTACTGTTGCCTGCTGTTTAGAGATGGTTCCATAATGTGAGTCTCAGTAGTTTCTGATTTCCCTTTAAAAATAATTCATATTAAAATTACTGAACTTCGGAAAAATTCTTGTAAATGTTCAGTAGCCTAGAAAGCGTAAACTGAAGGTGGGTGTGGTAAACCGGTCCTTTCCAATTAGAGGTTACAGTTTTGACGAGGAACTGTGGAGAGAAAATCCAGAATCTGGTTACACAGATTTAGTTGTGTACTGTGACAAACACCTTTGGGAAAGATGTCTCATAAAACACTCACTGAACCAAGTCCTCTGTCTTGTCATGCTAATAAAAAATCATTCTGAACATCGTTAAAGGCGATTTGCTATGTTAATTCTTTTCTAGGGCCTAGACCTTCAGTTTGCATACAGGTAAAATTCCCAAAGCGTGATACCAGTCTTTGCCTTTATGGCAACCACTCGTACGGTTTTTTTCCCCTCCCCTATTCATCTTAAGTACTGCATCTAAACAGCATAATAGCAGTGTCATCCCTCTCTTTTATTGTTATGCAGCATATGTGCTATTTCTTTTGTTTCTTTCAAAGGTGGTGAGTACAAGAGTTGGCGGGATTCCTGAGGTACTTCCAGAAAATCTCATTATTTTATGTGAACCCTCCGTGAAATCTTTGTGCGATGGATTAGAAAAAGCTATTGCCCAGCTCAGATCAGGAACACTACCATCTCCGGAAACTGTTCATAATAAAGTAAAGACATTTTATACATGGAGGAATGTAGCAGAGAGAACGGAGAAAGTAAGTATAGCCACTTCTTTTAAATTCTCTTAAAGTACATTTCTGAAACAGCTGCTTCTTTAAAACATTACTATGTATAGCTCTGTGTAATCTTTCAGTGTAATTTTTCAGTGTGTTTTCTGTCAAGCACACATGGTTTAAAAAGGTTCAGAAAATACATTTTTTTTTCCCCCTCCCAAATACAACCCTACATGGGTGGGTTTTTTCTATTTGCATGTTTTTCTGTGCCATAGCTGCTGATCAATATTCTAAAGAGCATTCTAGATCTTTAGTTACATTTGTACTCATATTTTTTTTCCAGTCTTCACGTTAAGTAACTTTTCTGGCATAACTGGAAAACGTGCTGTATAAGATGTATGAAAAGACACAGTTCATGGTGAAGTTTTGTCTGCCACGTGCTAACAAGTGGTTTATAATTGTGAGAGGTAGGTTAATGCCAGTAGGCTGAACATAGCTGAATTTACATAAGCTATGGATGTAATGAAAATAAATTATCACACTTTTGAAATCATATTTCAGAATTAGAACTGTGCTGCAGTGTAAAAGCTCTGCTGTTAGTGAAGAATGTTAACTGCAATGACGTTATAAACGCCTGTGGAGATCTGTCGCTTCTGAGTTCAGCCCCCCTGTTTTAAGCAAGAGTGGCTGAATCACGTTCCTCTTTATTACACTGTAATGTACTCAGATATATATTTCTTATAAGTCTCCTTGAAGTATCAGGTACAACCAGTTTATTTTATCATTTTTCAAGTACTGTCAGTACAATTCATTTTATGATTTTGTAACTGCAAGCAACATTTCAATTGCAAAGTTTTTATGGAAGTTAGTCTATGTTTCAGTTGTCTTTTATAATACTTTCTTAAAACAAAAAGAAAACCAAAATAAAACAAACAAACAAAAAGCCCCCACAACCCTGTGAAGTAAAATGTTAGTATAATTGGAAGTATGCATGGAACTTACGTTGTACAAAAGGCAGTTGGTGGTTTGTTAGCTCATTGAGAAGTTTTCTGTACGATGAAGTCTGTAATGTTCTCAAGGAAAAAGCTCTGTATCCTTTAAGCCTTTTTTGACACATATGTCAAAATGTGTCAGTGCCTATTTTGATACTGTGTAGTGGGTATTTATGGTTCTGTTCTATGAAACACAGGACTCTTTTTTTTTTTTTTTAGTGGTTAAGGTTAATATGTATATTAAGTCACTAGTAGCATGTATTTCCTTTTCATGTTTATTGAATTTTAAGAATTTTACTAAGAATTGCCAGTGTTTCTTTAAGTATTAATCAGCATCCTATTATGATTTGCTTGATTGTTCAAATACAGAGACTTGGAAGATTGACAACTCATGAATTCATGCATCTTTGTGTTGAAAATCTCGTAATTGCATGTTCAGACTCTTTTCCTATGACTGGAGTCAAGAACAGATTACAACCCATTCAATTAATTAAAAAAACCCCACACCTCTTTAGACAACATTACATGAGAGACAAACTATGCAGCCTTCCTATTTAATTAAATACTCTTGAGGTCTGTCAAAAAAGTAGAACATTTCTGCTCCTTTTTCTCCTTATATAAACTAATGAACAGTACTCATAAATCAACATTTAAAATCTGCAAAACTTTTTGGGGCTAATATTTGTCCCATCTAGTAGTCAGGAGTAGATAATTTATTTTGCACGCTGACAACAAAGTACTGCCTGGTTTTTGAGGTAGAGGCAATGTCGTTTTAAGGTCTTACTTTCTGTCTTTTCTCCATTTAGGTATATGACAGGGTTGCAGATGAAGTGGTTTTACCAATGGATGAGCGACTTAACAGACTGATGTCTCACTGTGGCCCAGTGACTGGGTGTATTTTTGCTTTTTTTGCTGTTCTGAACTTCCTTTTCTTGGCGTTTTTGAGGTGGATGACTCCAGACTCTATTATTGATGTTGCAATAGATGCCACAGGACCTAAAGGTGCATGGACTAAACGGTATTTTTTGGGGAAAAAAGGAAGAATTAATGAACTTTCAAGCTCCTATAACTCTCGAATGGAGAGGAAAGAACACACTGGCCACTAAAGGCTTTAATGCTTGCTGATAGAGACATTACTCTTAAAATTCTTCAGTTTCTTTCTGAAGTTCATGGAAAGAAGCTTGGTTAAATGTGCTACCTCAATTTAGGATTATGTTTTAATTTAGTCTTGGATTCATGCAAATTTAGGGACATCTCTTTTGCACTTAAAGCTGGGAGGGGAACGTGGGTTTTTATATGTGTCAAAATACAAGATTTTTCTCCACAACTTGAATATTGCGGAAAGTGACTGTAAACATTAACGGTATTCAGGAAAGCGGGACACAAAAATTATTAGGTTACAGTAGTCCCTGCTAATTCCTGATATTTACTGTGATTTTTATTTTGAGACTTATTTAAAAATATTTAATTAAAAACCCAACGAAACACACCTGTTCTGTCCTAAGATGAAAATGACACTTGAAATTAGTCATGAAGTCTCTTAGCATGGAAATCGCAGAGACTTAGTTCTAGCACTTATGTGCTAGTGACAGAGTTTTGCCTGCATAGCGTTATTATTTTTAAGTTCTTCCCTAGCCAAAATTTGATCATCCTGTTGCTAGATCAAAACTCCATACTGAATTTTTGATATTTTCAGAGGTGCTAATTTTGTTCACTTACGTGTGTGAAAGTGATGTAAAGCTTATGGCGTTATTTTTAAAGTGCATAGGTGAAGAAATTATATAATTTAGAGATGATACAGCCGTCAGAAACAGCTCAGGCCTGAAAACTCCTCCAGCAGACTATGCCAAAGTGTGAAGTAACGTATGTGTGTGTGCACGCACATGAGAGAGAGACACCACTGTGAAGGGCTTAACAAGCACCATCGTGCTCACTGGCTCTTTCCCCTCCCACCTCACCACTGTATTTTTATTTTTTTGGGGTTTTTTTTTTGCCCCTTTTTTACCTTCCCCTTACTTATGACCAAAATGGTGTTTCAGTCCATCTCTGGGAGGGACAGTGTTCAGTGTGCGTGATTTCACCTAGACCACATCAAGAGACACTGTCAGGGAGGTTCTGCAAGTGAGATCTTGGGAAGGTATCCCTTAAATGGAAATAACCAACAGGTATGCTTTCCATGGGGGAGGCAGGTGGAGAAACAAAAAAAGAGGGGAAGAAGAACAGTCTCCTTGCATCTGTTCACAGTCCTAAGTAATCTGTAGCTGGGACAATAGGCAGCACAGCATATGAATGTGTGAGAGGAGGCATTGATTTCAGTGATGTCAACCACCTCTAAAACTCCCCCCTGCCTAATGCACTGGATTAATTTCTTTTTCAAGCATCACTGAAGACTAAAAATCTTAGGATTTTATGGCTCTGAGTATTATGTAGTGTTGGACACTGTATTAATACTAAAACTGTGCAATAGGAAAATACTGTTTCCAGACCCTTGTAGGGCAGTATTTAAAACGCAACTTCATCAATATTGTCCTGTTTGTGTAGAGTTGTAGATACCCTAACATCTGACACTTTATAACTTCATTGAACATATTTTCAAGAAACACAGAACACTAATGTGAAATAAATGCCATATAAAAAGTCTATTTTCTTTTACTAGAATTTTTAGCGTTTGATATGTAGCGTACAATATGCATTGTATTACAATTTGAATTTTTCAAACTCTACATTAAAAGTGGAGGTCAGCTAAAATGGTGCCACACAGATTATGGATAAATGGATGGGATTAAGGTAATATTTTACCTTTCAAAGTTACTTTTTTTTTTTTTAATAAGTAACATTCATGTTTGTTACAACTTTTTTAAAAAAATACTGACTGTCATTCCAGGGAAATGTTACATATACAGATATTTTGAATAATGTTTCGTTGATTCTAGTTTATTTCTTTTTGGTTTCCTGCAACATCTAGATACAGAAATAAAGAGGATTGTGAGAATCTATTCAAAATACTTCTCACTTTTCTTTTGTGGAACATTATGTACATATTAACAACATAATAAAACCTTTTTATAGTCTTGTTTACAAGACAGATTTACAGTTTATCTTAAAGTTTATTTACCTTTCCATAAAGAATGGGTATTTTTATTAATATGTGGGAACATACAATTAGAAAGTACAGAAATATACTCCATATTGCTGCTTCCCATGGCTGGTGGTTGGACTTCTTATGTGAAAGGTAATGGTTGAAAAACATTCTGCACAAGCTGCCACAAAAAATTAAACCATAACTGGTTTAACTGCAAATATGCTGTTTCTCAAGTAATGCAACTTGCATTGCACGCAACTCCTTGCGGGACTGATTCACTTACCAGCCTTGTGCATTGGAGTAAGAGATGATGTCACTGAATCATTTAGAGTTTTAAAAAGCATCAGTGGGTGAAATTGAAAAGTTTGAATAAAATAACAGCAATAATAGAAAAAAATGAACAAAGTTCATGAGTGTATTTTAGGAGTAGGTATTTAGAAATGAATAACTATTTAAAAAATCTAAAATGGTTCAGTTGTGCTTGTAGGTAGCATTTGCTCATTGTGAAATACTAAGGAAAAGTTACCACATAGAGAGTGATACTGCCTGTGGTACGTCTTGCGTAGAGCAGAGCCTCCTGTCTGAGGGAGGAGGGAACACCCAAAAACCTTCTACACAGAAGGTCCCCTCCTTTCATAGAGGGGACTGTTGATCTGCAGTGAGATTCTGCCCCACGGGCACAAGGAGAAATTGTGTTTCCAATACATTATATGCTGACACTGTGAATTAAGGTAGAGACGCGTGTTCGGTGATTGACAACTGTATGTTAAACCAGACCAAGTATCAAGCAAAGTATGAATGTAAGATTTGCCTTTCAGATTGTGTTTTAGTGGCTGTGGATACATCTGTAAGACGGTAAATGCACTGTAACGTACTTATTTTTGTGGTCAAGTTTTTCTGCATCTTTTTAAAATAAACTTACTTTCTCCCCTTTTGATATTTATTTCTCTTCGCTAGTCCTTTTTTTCATATATGCTTAGGCTTATACACAAATAACTGTAAAAGTGCATCTTTTTGATGCTCCAGTAAAATACAGACTTTATGTAAATAGATATAAGAACAATCAATCTCAAAAGAAAATGGTTTTACATACTTTTTAAAAATTAAAAAGTATTTAAATATTTTTAATATTTGATTTGTTATCATTAAACTACTCTCATCATATTTGCTGTACATCTTTTATGACACTCAGTTGTACGTTGACTTCCACAGTTTTTCTTAATTACTTGAGCATTGACATAGTCAGATAAAAGGTGGATTTTTTTTTTTTTTGTTAAGGGAACAAAACTAAAGGCAAGACGCTGTTACACATCTGAATTTAACCATTGTACTGAAATTACACATTTTTCTTGTAAATTTAACAGGTAGATCAGATTATTTTCAGATTCTGGCTTACTTCAATACTGGCTTAACTCTGGAGGTGATATTGGTGTGGGATTTGTTGAAATTTAACCATGCATGAGTTGGTTGTCTAGTACACATTGGCTCTGTGAGCAGGTTGTTTAATTGGGAGGGACTGGTGGCCTGCGGCTGGAGAAGGAGCCATCCCCTGCTAGTGCAGGCGTTGGAGGCAGATGGAAAATTAATTACCTGCTGGAGTTTGCCATCTTCCTGCCCAGGCAGCAGCAGGAGTTCAGATAAGCAGACCTTCCGTGGCGCGCTGGGTGGCGGGTGGGTGAGAGGAGTCCCGCATCTGCTCGTTTGAGAGCAACTGGTGAGTCACGACACGCATCCGCTTTCAAAACCAGGGGTGTTGTAAGTGTGCTGACCTAAGGAGGCGGAAATGAGGCAAGGCTTGTGTGGGAAGTAGTATCATTTATTACATCAAACTGGTAGAAAAGAAATAGCTAGGCTCTCCAGTACGTTTTTGTTCTAATCTCTTCCCTTTGAGGCAGAGAGTTTCTGTCTCCTTTTTCTTCCCAGTTGTCTTACGTTCATTGAATATATTTAATATTCAGACTCTCAACTATATGCATTAGAAATACACTGCTGTATTCAAAGAGTGTCTAGCATACGAATAGACCAATACTGGCTTTAATTTCTTTGAGAAGAGGAGCCCTCTAATCTTTATTTCCTTGCCAAATTCTTCAGGTCATATCTGACATTTCTCACTGTTGGCCGAAGTTAAGGTGAACTGTAGTGAAAATGAGTTGTCTTCTAAGCTGGGCTGCTTTTCATGCTTATTCCTTGCGTGTTTGTAATTTAATGATATATAAACATTAGTTTTCCTGTTCTTTGGAGGATCTAAGCTAGACTACTTCATTCACCATCTCACGACAATTTTACTGAAGGATTATTACATGTCTGGATATTTTCATTTGACAATTTAGTAATTAGTCTAGCCAGAAGCTAGCGTGATTCATGAGGTAGTCTGGGCATGCTGCAGAAGTTCTTGGCATGTTTTTTCTGCAGAGGGCTGACTGTTCACTCCAGCCTATCGATGGAGTTGCACAATCCGTCTCATTCAACTCACAATGCCGCTGCCCAAAACAGTGAGGGAGGAAAGACGAGAGTCCTGTTTCTGTGTTGTCGTTGCTCTTCCATTATATCTGTTCTCATGCCTACATTACGTTGCTCGCCCTTCTTTAGTTTCAGAAATACCAAAAGTTTCTGAGTGATCACACCGGATCTCGCTACAGCTTACCTGACTACCACCTTCACCAATAAGAATACTTCCCACCATGCTGTTCAGTCGTATTCCCACTGATGATTCTTTTAAATCCATCACAGTAATTTCCCCAGTGTTCTTGTATGCTAAAAGCAGATTAAGAGATTACATGAGCTTTTCTCAAATGACTCCATCATTTAACTAAAAATCCTTAGCTGCCTTGTTCTGAAGCCAGGAGGGTGATTTTGCTGCTACGCAAATGCAGCTTCTTCTTCTGGAAGAGTCACGTTCCTGTGACTGCTTCCAAGTGGTCAAACTTCCTCGTGTTTTTTTTAGACTACCTGGAGGGCTCTTCACTATTACTGGAATCTCACCTTCCTTTATGGACAAGAGAATTTCAGTGGAAATCACTTGATCTCCAGTTTCTTCTATTTTTCTGAGCATTGTGGACTGCTACAATTCTACCTGCTATCTAGCAGGCTGGTTGTGAAAGAAGATCAATCAATCTCTGTTGCAACCAAAAGTCTGCTTTCTGGCCTTGCTCTTAAAAGGTGCTGTTGCTTCTTGCTTACGTCCTGTTGAGTGCCAGTTTTGTACATCCTACATGAGAAAGATTTCTCCATCATTTCTGCCGACCTTTTCTTGGTAATGATCTTAATTTTTTTCCTATTTGTTCTTTTTCTCTGCATCCTATATTTTGTTCTTTACACCTTTTGCTATTCCTCTGGCTTCAGGAGGAGTGTTTTCATTATCTCACCTTTTTCTAGGGCTAACTGATCATGCCGTTTTTGGTCCACTCTTGCTTGCTAATTTCTCCTTTCTTTTTCCACAGTTGAGAAAACTTAACTGCTTTTCTCTGATTCCTTAACTGAACTTCTATTGCCATATAATCTGTGTCTTCAGCTGTCTTGTCCTGTGGCAAACAGTATTAAAGAGACTAAAAATAGGCAATTTTCCTCTTTTGGATCCATAGGTGTTATAGTGTCTACAGATATGTTACTGTGGAAGGAAAGGTATACGTATAATACTTATGTAAGCTGTTAAGTTATGGGTAAAAATGTAGTAGCTTAGTTTAATTCCGAATTTCAGAAAAATTGGTTCACTTGAAAAGTGCAAAAATAGCTTGGAGTCTTTTTTTCAGTTTGTCCACGTGTATTTTGTATAGCATTCTAGTGCACCTGGGAGGGCAAAGTGCTGAAGACAGCAAGGTACTAAGCCAGCTATATTGCTGCAAAACAAAACAAATTGCATCTAAAATGTCCAGGGAAATAATTTGCTGTAAAATTTCCTTCTACATATCCACCATCTCCTTGGGATCCCAAAGAGAGAAGATTCATCCTGCTCTTTCCTTCACAGTTATGTAAGTGAAAGGGTAAGAGAACCTGGGCGAAGAAGGTATTCAAAGAAATAAATCTCCTTTCTGCTGTGCATATAGGAACACAGCAGTCAAGAAAAGTTTAAGTGGAAAGGAAATGGGGTATTCTACATAGATTCAATTAAATGCATGCAGAAAAAATGCTCTGTTCTCTATGGAAGCCAAGTGCCTTCAGAAAAAAAAAAAAGGGCAGTTAAAGGAAGGGTGCATCTTCTTCAGTTTCAAGTATTACACCTTTGAATCAATGATGGATAATGTAAAAGTGTTTCCATTCATTCAAAACAGTAAGATGCTCTTTGCAGGAGATATTAATGGATGCTGTTCTTTATCCCTGAGTGATGGAGAGTAACAGTATGTTATCATGTGTTTCTGATTACACACTTTCAATACATTTTTTCGCCTTCTGGAATAACTTTGACTTCTTCGCCCTAGCTTTGAAAATATGTGGTTTTATGTCAGATTCTTCCATGATAGTGCTTTTTGTTTATATGCTTGCCTTTGTTCTGCATCTGAGTACCGGCAAGGCCTCTTACCAAGATGGGAAAGACAAAGAGTATTCTTGCAGTATCTCTGAACAATTTCTTCAGCTTTACCTATGCAGCCCTTGTAAATGGAACTGCTACATCAAAGAATAAATACAGTGTGGATGTGTAGGCTTTCAGGTGGTATGGACAGCTTCTGTCTGAAAATGTATTCTAAGTCATGTGGGTTTGGAAAGGATTTTCTGTTTGTTTCCTGTATGGCACGGGATGTTCAAACTATCTTATCCTTGGTATTGTTATTTAGTATCAAATAGCCCATACCAGATAAAACTAGAATGTATTTTTGGTAACTGGAACAGCAGGTTCTAGAGGGTTTAAAATAGATGACATATGATCCCAAGAATAGCCCGGTGCAGTTTAGCCAACCTGAGAAACTATTCAAACAGCAAACCAGAATGGAGGGCAGTTCTATACTCCATGCTTTCACTAACATTTATTTTGCCATTTTTGCTTTGTTTTGCTTCAAGCTTTTAATTAAGATTTCTTTGGCTCTGCTGACCCATTTCTATATTGTTAAAGGCAACAGAAAAGAGGCTGCCAGGATAGCAGAAGAGATCTATGGAATAGTCCCAGGTAAAGTAAAAATATGGACACTCTAACATTCAGATGCATATTTGCGACATTTTTGTAACTTGAGGATTTAAATCATTGTTGCTGGAAATGAGGAATCTTGCTAAATGCATGGATGAATGTTTTAACCTGAAGTGCCTTCCATTTCTGGGGTCTTTGCAGTATCAGTGTGTGTTGGCATGATGTAGGTGTGCAAAATATGAGACTCTGACAATTACCAAGCTCGAATGAGTGCCATTTGCTCAAGGCACTATGGTAAATAAAAGGATTGTTCTCGAAAGCAAGGCATTCCTTAGTGGGGGTTACAGACAATTTTACTAAATAGCTAGCTGGACTGCCAGAGAATAGTTAGGGAAAAGTTTTAGCATGCTGATTTTCTGAAAGGATATACTAGGAGGATATAACTAATGACTTTATGAATCCAAGCCAAGAATCCCTGTTTTGTTAAATCACAGGATAAAAATGAATACAGCTAAAATTATTCTGAAAAATATACAGCATGAGATTATATTGTATTTAGTAGGCCATTTAGTAGGTAATTTATTTTTGGCTTTTTTTCCCAAGTGATGTTGCTTCTTCATCTCACTGCCATAATAATGAATAGAAAGGCATTTGCATGCCTGGTAATTCCACTAATTAAAATGGCATAGTATTTTAAATTTACTACTAATGGAACATATTTTGCTGCTTGAAGATTCATATCAACCTTGTGACATCAGAGATCTTTATGTGACTCATTTGTTGGGCACCTGCTTCATGATGAATAGTGCTGCCATGAACAGGCACATGAACGCGAGTGGAACATGTGTGGTGGGAGGTGGCCACCCAAAGCAGAGAGATTAAGATCTGGCCAAGAGAAATACTGCATCAAAGCATTTTTTTAAAAAGCCTTTATATACAGACATGTCTGGGTTATTAATTTATTTTTTATTCTCCAGGCTATAATTCCAATCATTTATTGCTGTCATTTTTTCCCAAGTGCCTTCATGCAAATGTAGTCAGATATGTGGCAAACAGTAGTTCTTCCTTCATGCAGGTTCTTATTGAAGTGCCTTGAAGTTTAGCAGACCACAACATATTTTTATCTAGAAGTTGCCATTTGCAAAAGGCCATTAAGTATAATCTTTCAAAACATAAGATCATGTGATGCTGTTGCTGGGGCACTGTATTGGGTTACAGGCAGAGCTTCACAGCCTTTTCTCTTTGCAGTGAAGTAGCGTAGCAGTAGCAGCAGCAGCAGGGCTGCTTAATTTATCTGTAGAAATTTAAAAAGACACAGTGTTTTCAGACATGTCGCTCACAGCCGTGAAGGGAAGATGTGCCCCGTATGGGAGCTATATTTGCCACACGTTTCAGGGAGGTAGGTTGCTGTGGTTAGCATGGAAATATGCAGCAGCATGTGTTTTCACGGTGAGGCGTGTGTGTGCATACACATGCATTGTAAATGCATGTGACATGCGCTTGCACATGCGTAAAATATATGCATAAAATATATGCATAAAAGATTGAATAAGGCACTGTAGCTCTGTTAGTCTGAGCTACTGCTGAATCGTGCTGTATAAGAGCCCTGGTTTTTATCTCTTGCGGTGTCTTCTAGCTTTTTGAACTGAGCTTGCCTATTTCAGTCACCAGCATGATGAGGGAAGTGGTGTCTTTCGGACATTTTCCGGAAAATGCTTCTCAGTCCCTACCTGGTTTGTGTTTCCATCATTTTGCTTGGTGCATCCTACTTGGTCCTTAGAAGCCTGGTCACATATTGTGCCAGCTGGTCTCTCCATGCCAGCTTTTTCCTTAGGAGCCCAGGAAGAGCTCCTTAAATAAAAGGAAACAAAAGTAATACCTATAGTTAAAGCCGTGATCCCATGAGTTGAAGTGCATCCTGGTTCTCAGGTAACAAGAGGAGATTCCCTTTGCCAAGGCTGAAACCTCTGCTACCTCCTTGGCCTGAAGTCCCCAGGGATGTGTCTGTGCCCCTCATTGATTTCTCTCTGCCTCGGGTAATACCTGAAATGGAGATTCTCTTTCCATTCTCTCTGGTGTGCGGCATAGCTGAAAAAATTAAACAGGGCAAGGGTTTCAAATGCAGTGCTCATGGGGATGCTGTACAATAGGGCATGAATACAAATTATGGTATTGCTTCTGTCCTGTGGCACTGTAAATGCAGCTGGCCTTTGGAGAAATATTTACTACTCACTATGTCATGGTATGGTTATAAATTTTAATATAGGACAAGTAAATTTGCTCTTTACATGAGTTGCAGGGATTTAACCTGGTCTGACTAAGCCAGTGGGTAGTAGGTAGGCTAAGGAATTTTTTTTCTTGTCCTGTGAATAGATTCAGAGAAGAAAAAGGGCAATCTAGCCTACACGAAGGAGCCTGAACAGCTCAACAACTCAGAACGATTAAGGAAGAAAAGTGAAGCCGCAAGCAAAATTTATTTTTCCATGTCTTTTCTGAAACCTTCCAGTGAGGAGAAGGATGAAACCTGTTACCTGCTAATCTGAGCTGGAGGGTATTATTTATGAAATTGTTAGTTCAGGAAATAAAACTGCCAGGGACATGCTAGAATTCACCTCATGGACAAGTCATCCCCACGTCTCCCTGCTATGAGTCTCTTAATGAAGTGCAAGAGAAGCTGGAATATGATTTGTGACAAAAGCTCCCTAGGAAAGACAAAGGCTGATAAGCTTTTGAATAGGAGAATTGCAGGGGTCTGAGGTGAGTCCCAGCAGCACTAAACTCATGGTCTTTGCTGAACCATGTTTTTAGCTGTTTTTAAAAGTTCTGCCAAGAAGCTTTTGCTTAGATCCTTTAGCAAGCAGCCAGCTTTCTCAGGAGTGATGAGCCCTCAGGTGCCCTGCTGAAATCAATTTATCAAACAGTTTCACCGCTGCCCCCACATTGATTTCAGCCCTGATCTCTATTTACACACAGCTGTTTTTCCCCTGTCCTCCCAGGATCTGCTTTTGTCGCTTACCTGAATTAACTTCTCTGCATTCGCTGTTCCAGGCAGCTGGGCAGACCGATCCCCTCTTCATGACGCTGCCTTCCAAGGACGCCTGCTGTCGTTGAAAACCTTGATTGCACAGGTAAAAGCCCACAGCTGAAGAAAAGGTTGGCAAGCAGCGTAGTGTCTGTTGAATTGCATCTGTGGGTCAGCGAGCTGGTAACAGACTGCAGCAGAGCATGAGAAATACAGTTGTATAAATGATATACATGCGTGCCTTTGGGGATGTATGAATTTGCTTAGTTGAGATGCTGGGGACAAGCCTAGGACATAAACTGTTACAACTTGTACCTTGCTGTATGATAAACAGTGATCCTTGGGCTCTTTTTCAATGCTAAAAAGTGCAAACTGGGTGTGAGGAGAATAGGGACAGTATATCTATCAGATATTTTAAAAAATCGGTAGGAAGCTGTAAAAGTACATCTTACTTCATGAAACAGCAAGCGTGGTCTTCCCAAAGAGAGAGCTGTCAGCCTGAAACTTCAGGCAAAAGAAAGAGAGGAGGAAAGAGTAGACTAGAAAGGACAAGAAGCTGGATATGAAAGTGGGCAGCTGCAAAAGGACAAGTTATGGTTCTTCTTGCTTTGCTAACCATTTTCTTTATCCCCTTTGCTTAAACTCAGTGCCCTCATCTGGCACTAATGAGCAGCTGCACCCCCCCAGTCAAGACAACTGCAGGGAAATTAATTCCCTGAGCATAAGCTTGGTGACTTGGGCATTAGGCTTTTTATATGCAAGGTAAATAACTTTTACCAGTGAGGCTACAGCTCAGATGGACAACGTCCTCAAGGAGTGGGGCTGCTGGTGTAAAAGCCTCTGCTCCAGACATCTACTGAGACATAGCTGCAGCTATAAGAGGTTGCTGTTTACAGCAAATTTCCCCCCTCCTGTTTGCTGATCCCTCTTTCCTTCACCTGCTGACATCAAATGATTTTATGGAAAAGGATGTGGTGGAGGTTAGAGATAATAAGGAAGAGGGCTCATTCATTCAGGGCTTTGCTGGTTTTCTGACCCACTCTGTCTCCATTTATGCTGACCTTACACCATCCCATTAGTGAGGGGCACCCAGTGCTGTGGTTATACGCTAGATGCCCCAGTTGTACACGCTGGTCATGGTTATACACTGGAGAAGCACCCGGTGTTGTGGTTATACATCAATTAATTAATTCACACTTTCTCCTTCTCCCAGAGTACTTTAATTTTGGGAGTGAAGGATGAGGGTTCTTGCAGATGAAAACAGATCAAGGCAGCAATGTCTGTAGTGGGTGAATTGGAGCTGATTCACCACAGCCTGATAAGTGTAGGGACGAAGCTGTTCATGCAGCAGCATAATCATTGCTTATTGCTTCTAATATAGCTACATTAGTAGCCTAAAATTAAATATGGAGCTATACTTTAGAGTATATGTGAGACACTCAGCAGTCTCTGCCATAGGACCATAGCTTTCAAGAAAGCCAATGACGCTTCTGCTCCCCAGGGGATGCCTGGACCTAAGGGGATGATGAAACGCTGCAGTTTTAAAAGAGCTCAAGAACTCACCAGTGCCTGTTGCAGCACTGAAAGAAGAGTTTGAATTTTTGGATACAATGGGAAGCATTTATAACCATCTGAAAACAAGGTTTAACATGAGCAGTGTTTGGTAAACAGCTATAGTAAGATCTATAACTTGATCTCAGTTTCATAATGGATGGGATTGCTGTTTTGCCCAAGATGCCAATACTTATTTTGTCCCTTGCAATGACTGAGTTTCGTTGTTTCAATGTATAGACCTGAACAATGATTGAGAATAGCTCTCCTCTTCTTATCAGGACTATCTAGAAGACACTCCTATTGAAGGAAGATGTTGATCATTAAGTATGAAACATCTATACAACTAGAAAATGGAATAGTCTCAACACTTTTTCAAGGTTTTATCTGTTCCTCTGGCACTGATGTAACATCTGCAAAATTTTTAGTGACAGCTCTTACATTAATAATGCTTTCACATAACTGAAAAACGATTGTTTTTCTATCATAGAATTTCTATCTTCAAGTGGTTACAGTGGTTGATTTAATGCTCATTGCATGGGGACTGGTGACTTTTATAGTGTTACATTGCTTACAGATATTTCTGCCCATCGCATTTGCTGCCGCGTACCAAAAAGTGCGTTGCTGCCATCTTGTGACGTGCCGAGTTTATAGCACAGCAGGTAGAGACCAACCGTTTTACAAAATACAAGACATCAAGTGGAAAATGGAGATGCTTCCAGGCCTGTTCTCACACACGGTAGTGAAATCTTACCAGGAGATTAGCTGCATTCTGGAGAAAACGCATATGACAATTACTTTCCCCTTTGTGAATACGTCAGGTTTCCTTTTGCACAGGAATAGATGTAAGAACGGTCCTTTAGGCTAATACCAGTAATAAGGCATTTGTAAATCACAGTTCTTTCTTTCCAGTGTAAAATATTTCCTGGGTGGTCAATTAAGAGGAACAGATTCACGTGCGGGATTTGTCTCATCTATTTTATGGGTCTACCAGGTATTTGCCACCTCTGAGTGAAACATACTGGGCATCCCATATAGCCAGTGGAAGTATTTTTAGGACACAATTCATCTGACCTACGAGAAACAGCTGCTTTAGCATGGGGCGAATCATGCCCAGGGGGAGCCTGTCCGTCCCCACTGAAGGAACCCAGGGCTCCAGCTGAGCTGCTGATACCTGTGCCAGAGGTGTCCCTGTGCAGGGGAAGTGAATCCCACCAGCTCTGGCTCCTGGTGCTAGGCTTAATAGCGAAGGAAACACCACCCTTACAAGCTAAAGGAACGCAATGTCTTTCCTGTGATAGACTGGGCATTGGAAAGAACCAGAAACAGAAGACACAGCTTGTCCTTGCTTCCTCCTTAACCCCACCACCAGCTGCCATCTTTGGGGCTCAGCACCGAAGCAGGGAACAGCATTAATCCAACCCGTGCACCTTCCCTGGACATGCACCCTGCTGTGGCTCTCCCCCACCATGGTCCCACCACGCTCGCACCCACGCCGGCCCCCTGCATGGTTTGGGCAGGGCTTTCCCCTCATGCCCCCTTCCCTGCCTTGCAGGGTTTCGATGTGAACCTGGTGACAACGGACCGTGTGTCAGCTCTCCATGAGGCCTGCCTGGGCGGCCACGTCGCCTGCGCCAAGGTGCTGCTGGAGAACGGCGCTCGGGTGAGTTCTGGGGGCGGCGGTGGGGACACGGGCGCCTGGGGCACGGATGCTCCCTGCATCAGCGGGGATGCCAGGTGGACTGCCCGCGGGGTAGGGCCAGGCTGCAGGTGGATGGATGGTAGCATTTTGGGCAGAAATGGGAAAAAATAGAACAGCGCTTTGTTTCGGTGGGTGATGGATTTACCTTCCCCCAGCGGTTGCTTGGGTCACCCCATCATTCTGTTCTGTTTTCCCTCTGTATATGAAACGTAGTCACGATTAATGGAAAAGGAATGAGAGATGCTAGGCAAAAATAACCTTGAAGAAAATTGCTTATCCGTTTTTTCCCCCCATAACGATGACTGTGATTGCCTCCAGTTTTCTGTGGGATGGTTTGGGAGTCTCACGTGAGTAAAAACTGATGTGCCTAAAGCGATGAAACATTTTATCTGCTAATAAAATAGTATTTCCCCCAGCAGGACCTAAGGTAGAATACATGTTAAAAATGGAGATGCAGGGATGGATGAAATATATTAAAATGTATTTCGTTCAGCTGGGTTTTCAAGTGCAATTTGTATGGCAAGAAACTGAGCAACACTGTAACAGGCGATCAAGCTGTCCTCTGCTGAAGAAAATACATTTGTTAACTTCCTAAACTGTAGGCAGAATTTCAGTCCCATAGAAAGATGAAAGGAAACCCCCTTTTTGCTCAATTTTACTTGATTTTTGTATGTTAATGACATTGCCTTTTTATAACTCAGAGAAATCATCTCTGAACCACCTGTTGCTTTCCTAAGAAATTAGCCTGTTCCTGGTATAATATACAGCTCTGGTGGTTTTTGGTTTTTGCTTTTCCCCTGCTCTCTGTTCATAAATAAAGTCAGTAGGCTGTTGTCTAACTGCTAGGAGAAAATGTGCTGTTCTGCTGCTCTCCTTTATTACTGTGCTCTTCTTTATCTCCTGTTTTTACCAAACCATTTACTCCACAATAGCTGTCTTAACATTCTTTCCACTTTTACAAATTAAGCCAATGCCCAGAGAGAGGGAAAGCAAGGAAATAATTTTTGTTCTTCACTCGTCTCCTTGCTTACTCTTGGTTATCAGCTTGCCTGAATTGTTGGCGCCGTTGTGAAATGATGCCAGTAGACACCCAGTGCCTCCAGCAGCTCCAGCCACATATGCCTGACGGGACTGAGGAGAAGGTGGCGGGCAGTGCTGGGCTACAGCATGTAATCTGTCTGAAATACAGATACCTCCAAAGCATATCTCTTTCTTATTTTTTTTTTTTGTGTTTTAGAAGCTGTGTAGGATGGGGGATAGTTTAGCTCAGCAATTAGCAGGAGACGAGGAAGATCAAGGAAGAGGCTGGGATTTGTAGCAATGATGCTGTTGAAACAGACTCTTAGCTGCATTTTGTGTGCCAAAACCTGTGCAGACAGATGTCCCCCATGCTGTGGTACCTGGTATCTCCCCGTAACATGTCGGCTTGCCCACCTCCTGGCCCTGTCATACTTATTTTCCAGCCAGGCCTGTTTCCCCCATTGGTTTTCCATGAAGGTGAGCAAGCAGAGGGGCAGGGGCTGCCTCCTCCAGTGTACCTGCCTGGTCTGCGAGGGCAGCTTCATGTGGGGGAGCGTGGCCTCGCGCTACCTGCTGCACGGCAGGAGCTTGCTGGGGACGGCAAGGACTAAAACACTGGAAATGGCAAGGACTGGTTTGTAATTGTGGGGAAAGCACCTTGTGAGGAAAGGAGTTATCTCATACAGCATCATAAACAAGTCAGCAGTTGAAATGAGCGAGGACAAATGATACCTAGGAAGGTCTCAGCTGCAGCCGGTTGACGGTCTGCTGCTGAGTTACCCAGAACAAACCAACAGGTTCTTCAACATCACTGCCTTTCTCTGCTTTAAAGGCAAAGTATCTTGCTAGTTAAGTTGTGTGAGCTAATGTATTTCTAAGGGTGCTCCGACCCGTTTGTGATGCAGCTCCTATGCTCTTGCGGGCAGCAAAGCCCTCCGACTTCGCCAGTGGCCGAGGACTGCTCCAGCCTTTCCTCTCCTGCCTCTTCCCTCTTCTCCCTGACTGGAAAATGGCACAAATTGCCCCGTGCTTCCATTATTCTTCTCCAGTGTGCCACAGAGTTAGTGACATGAAGACTTCCTGCAGAAGTTGCCTCCAAGGGCTGGCTGCGTGGGTAAACGTAGCAGCTACAGCGCTGTGCACAAGACGAGTCAGGGTCTGGGCTGTCCCAGTGGAGAATGACAGGTGGGGCTTCTTGCCAGGTCTTTACATCAGAGACAGAGAAAGGAAATTCTTTCTCTCTTGCACACACATGTACACACACATGTATATGAACACAAACTCTTTCAAGCTCCTTTTCCATTTGGGATTAAGACTATGTTTCCATGAAAATTGATTTTGCTGGGATTGTGTTTTCAGGTGAAAGCATTAAATCTGAAGAAAAAGTTCTCGTTTAAAAAGCAAAACTGTTTTCATCTGAGTGTCTTCAAACTTTGGGTTGGTGCAAACTAGGTGGTCATGAAGATACTCAAGCTCTCCACATTAAAAAAAAAAATTAAATCTGCATTTTCTGAGCAACTCTGGGAGGAGCATTCGCACCAGGCAGTGTTGCTGCCATGTGACACTAGCCATCTGGCAAAGAGGGCAGACCTCAAAGGAGGATGTTATGTATATTGTGCCACAACATATAACTCTGCAAGTTGTTCACAAAATCGATTCTGAAATCAAACAAGACAAGCGTCTTCTTCTGGTGCATTTCTGGTGTGCAGGAAGGATGCTGCAAGGGTGTTCCTCTTAAATTGGATTAGCCTGAGCGTGTCTTGCTGTTCCAGGTCAACGCAGTCACGATTGATGGGATCACTCCTCTGTTTAATGCCTGCTGCAGTGGCAGCGTGGCCTGTGTCAACATGCTGCTCGAATTTGGAGCCAAGCCGCAGCTCAGGAACCACCTTGCTTCACCCATTCATGAAGCGGTCAAGAGAGGTAACCTTCAAGCTGTGAGTGAAACTAGCAATAACTAGGTGAGGAATACATCTCCTTTTGGCAAACCTTAGAATATTTTTCAAAAAAACCCTTGTCCGTACTGGTGTGGATAAATAGGCTTGGCTTATTCCCAGCTCTTGTGCCTCCTTGGTTCTACCTTGGGTGTACCTGGGTCTGCAGCACTTGGTGACAGCTCTTCTTCACCCCACAGGTCACAGGGAGTGCATGGAGATCCTTCTGGCCCATGAGGTTGACATCGACCAAGAAGACCTGCAGCACGGGACCCCGCTCTACGTGGCTTGCACGTACCAGAGGACAGACTGTGTCAAGAAGCTTTTGGAGCTAGGTACACCTGGATAAGGGGCCAGGGGAGAGCTGTGGCGGTGTGAGCCAGTGCTGCTGGTCTCTCTGGGCTGCCTCCCCACTGAAAACACCATGGGTTATTTCCACAAGAGGTGCTTGGGCAGCCTGAGTCTGTGAGACTCGTTTGAAGCTATTAAAAATTTCACCTGCATTCACAAAGAATGTATGATTTCCTCAGTAAAAAAAGCCCTAGTTACAGAGACCTCCCTGAGACTGTCTGAACATAAAAATAAAATACTTGTAGTTTTCTAGAATGATGACAGGAAGCACAGACAATGCTACTTAAGATTAGTGACCAGAATAAACTCCTGACTATGATAAACTGCCATGCTAAGGATTAACTTCACCCGCTTCTCAGTGGATGATGAAGACAGCAGCAAAGATGCTTGAAAGAACAATCACTGCAGGCCCAGGCACAACCTATGAGCTAGCATAAATTTTTGCTGCCAATGCACATAAGCTGACTTACACCTGCTTGAAGTGTGGCCCTGCAGTGCCTGGAGAGCCCAGGGCAAGCATTTCGCCTGCTGCGCTACCAGAGTTATTACACTGAGGTCCCTGAAGGGTCTTCTTTTCCCGGGTAATTAAATTGACATAATCTATGTTAGATTTTATATTATTAACAAATTTAAAGAGCACATGGTAGGGTTTGAACATCCGTTGGGTTGAAGGTCAGGCTGCTCAGTTCTGTCCATCGCAGACAGGGTTCAGTGGCTCAGAGGACATTTATACAGCAGGTATTTGACCTGCTGAGTTTCGCACTGTTGCTGTTGAGAGAAATGAGGGAGGCCTGAGTGCCATCCATCCCCCTCTTGATTGAGGCTACTGGTGGAAAACAGCCCTTGTGATGCGGGTTCGGGCAGGTCCTGCTGCTTCCCGGTGCTAACCATACACTCTTGTTCACTCAAGGAGCCAACGTTAACGCGGGGAAGCGATTAGACACCCCTCTCCATGCAGCAGCAAGGAAATCCAGCGTGGAGGTAGTTGTCTTGCTGACAGACTACGGTGCTAACCCGAAATGCAGAAACGCTGAATTCAAATGTGCTCTGGATCTTGCCGTACCCAATAGCAAAGTGGAGCAGGTGCTTCTGCTTCAGGAAGGTAATGGTTTCCTTTCTTCTTCTCTTTTTTTTTTTAAGTAGAACAGTATTTATTTCCTTTACCTAAGCACATCTTCTTAACTGCCTTTGTAAGTAAAGCTCTATAGAAGTTCTCTTAGCTTTTCTACCGATTTGAAACCTGCAGAATATGACACAGACAAGAGTTCTCTGGTTTTTTGCTAGGTCTGCCACAAAGTGTTACAGTTATTAGTGGGTAAATTGGTCAGTTATTCTGTGCTTTCTTTTCCTGTCTTCTGAAAGAAAGTTATACTAGTTTATCTATTGGGACTCTAAGGATTAAAAACTGCCATGAGAGTTTATTCATAGGTAATGTTTTAGTACCACCATCTTGTGTTCAAGCTAGCACTGCTGCTTAGTGTCCTGCTTCCTGCAGACAAAGCGACACGGGTGCGTGCCCTCGGTCACCGGGAGAAAGCAGAGCTATTTGTCAGGTGGCTATTCACTGTGCAGCTCTTGGGGCTGCAATCCCAGCACAAACCAGCAGTGCCCTTTGCAGCTTACTTTCAGCCTTCCTGCAGCTAATTATCTTTCCAGACTACTGGAAGAAACTTCTGAACAGAAATGAATCTACAGCCTCTTGTGCTGTTTTCACCTGCACCGCATGCAGCCAGAACTTGATGCATCCAATAGCAATATCCCTGGGATACGGGCATGTGGAATAAAGCCCCCCCGCCGCCTGCTCTGACCTCTGTGTTTCCCAGCTCACTGGTACCCTGTTAGTCAGTCTGTGGCCCCAGGGCTTTGCTGGCAGGGAGGGTGTGTGGGGCTTTCCCAGGTGGGCAGCCTGCCACCTTCCTGGGCACAGCTCACTCCCCGCTAAGGAGCAAAGCACAGTGTGCATGGAGAGCCTGCTTCCACCTGCGAGATAGCTCTTGGATGGTAAATTAATACTGTTAATGATGTGCGTAGGCTCTGTGCTGGCCCTTCACACAGAGGTGGGTTTTACAGAGAATATGAAACATTGGCTTAATATCCTCTGGCCTACTCTCTTTCTCCATGGCTTCTCGTGTAGAGCTTCAATTTGTCATGTCTAAAACCTTCTGGGGGGACTTATGCTTGAATGCTTCTCACCTCTTGTGACTTCTGTCTCTGTGTCTGAGATGTTCAGGGCTCAGCAACGGCAGGCTGCGGGAGCACAGGCAGTGCTTGCACCTGTCCTGCTCCAGTTGCCCTCTGTGACAGAGAGTTTGTGCTGATAAAGAAATATTCCAATATTAATGATTTTCTCTTCCTGAACCTTCATTTTGATTTCCACTTGCAGTTTGTCACCCTCTCCCCCCTTAGAGTCAGAAGGACTATAGGGGCACTTCAGCTCCTGCTGGCTCTTCACTTTTCAGAAATGAAGTTTCCTCAGTTTCCTCACGTATCCTTTCAGTCCTGCTTTCAGATACCTTGCTGTGTCTAACATCTGCAACTGCCCTTTTTTCCTCCTTCTGTGTTTTATGAGGTCCTTCTGTTAGAAATAAGCGGGGACTTCTCTTGAAGAGTTTTCTTTCTACCCCCTGACTTTTCTGCTGTGGTTACTTAGATGGTTCCCTTTAGTTGCTTCTCTTCCTACCTATTAGAGATGTGAAATATAAAATGTTCTCATTTTCCTAACTGCTTTGGCAGATGGTATCTTCTTTCTTCACTTCCAGTGACAGTAGTACAACTGCTTTTTTCTACATATCCCATATTTTCATATTAATTTCTTCTCAGAGGGTCCATTGTCAGTCTGTTTGGGCTCCTAAATTTTCCTGTAGTAAAAGCACAGCTTGTGAAGCTTGCCTGGAAGATATAGGAACAGGCTTTTAAGAACACATCTCTACCCACTGCATGCCAAACCCTGCTGTAATCGCTGCTGTTTGGCCAGAAGTCAGAGGGGCAGCAACAGAGCCTGATTTCCAGTGAGTCGGTGTCTGGTGTGCCGCTCACCGGCCCACGGTGGGGTGGGCTGGGGCCACCTGCCCAGTCGCCCCGCAGAGAAGTCACGGGGACAGCACCGTGGTGTACAGTGCCATGTGAGCCACGGCTCAAGCCGGCCTCCCCGCCATCCTGATGAGGCCTCCGACAGCTTTCCTACGAGTGGACTCTTTGATGTTGAACAAGAGTTTATCACATGTGTCAACCTTTTCTTCAGGGCAAGGGAAAGGAAAAATTGCCTCTCAGTTCTTATTTTTTAATTTTTGAATTTTTTTCAAACTTTTTTTACCTTGGGTGCCTTTTTGCACAAAACTTTTGGAGGACATTCTATCTTCGAGACATTTTCCTTTCAGTCAGACTTCATTAAAATTGGATGACACTCTAAGAATTTATTTTGGGGAGCACTGACAGACTGACTGACATTCAGAAACACTCAGAGACAGTGTGGTCTTGTAAAAAGGCTAAGCTGCAGTTACTACTTGTGCAGGTGCCTGCTGAGACACCAGTGGCTGAAAGAAGCGTGCCCTGTGTGCATGAACTGACTGTGTTTGCCATATCCACCCAATTATGGCTGGTCTACACTGAGTACCTCTGCAGCTCCCCATAATCCCTCGTCTTTATCTACACAACACTGCTGGGAGCTGTCTTATTTCCTGAGCAAGGGCTATGCATCCTGGTACTTTCTCTCCAGTGCAGACACTTTTATGGTATTTTAAGTATTTGCTCAAGAAAAGATGCAGAAAAGCCTAGCTGTGCATGCAGAAAAAGGTTTTTAGTGCTCATAGTTTTCAAATTGCTGAACCAATTTTGACAACAGAAGTATGAACAATAAGGTATTTAGCTCTCCCTGATTTCAGCAAGTCATTGTGTAGTGCTTGATCTGATTTGCAGATCTTGCTGGTGTTTGTTGCTTTCTGACTTACACGGGGTGGTGGGGTTACGAGTCCTTGTTCTTCTTTTTTTTTTCCCAGGTCCTGTCAGGCTTGCCCAGCTGTGCCGGTTGTGTATCAGAAAGCACCTGGGTCGGTCGTGCCTATATACAGTCCACAAACTGCACCTGCCTGAGCCTCTTGAGAACTTTCTACTTTACCGATAAGTCTATGACTATCTTTAAAGAAAGAGGAACAAATGGTTGTGTACTCCAAAATCATTATACAGAAGAAAAAAATCAAAGACATCATTCACTGTCTGCTGTGGATACCAAGTATCAGCTCTTATGTGACAGCGCAAATTGAAAACGCCTTTTCACAGACAGTGAGCAATATTATGGATACTGTTCCCTCACAGTCTATTGCCCCATCCACTCATGCCAGCCTGAGAAGTTGTAGTACATGAACAGCTCACTTGACCTGTGTTTATGGATGCTCATGCACACATCCACCCACTCACAGACACACACAGAGATTTCCCCTGCATTTAGTTTATATCTATTCCTGTAGTATCCATGCAGCTTCTTCCTCCTGCCTATCCAATCTCACTGTCCGAATCAAGGTAGTGGCTGTTATTCTTCCACTAGCATGAGAATGAAAGCCTTCACTGCCCAATGTCAACCATATCTAATATATTTCACATCTTTTGTCTGCTTTGACTTCACATCCTCCACCTCTTTCCCATGGTCTGGTGGAGCCATAGCAACTTCCAGCAGGCTCTGGCTGCCCAGCCACTGTATGTCTCCTCGCCCTGAGCCCAGCTGCCCCCAACACTAACACATCTTCTCCTCTGAAATGCAAAGGATGTTACCGAAACAGGTGAGGGGGGTTTGGAGTAAGCACACAAAAATGTGTGGAAGTCTGAAAAAACCCTTAATCTCTTCTGAAAAAATGCCTCCTAAGCTCTGTCACCTGAGATGTGGCTGTGTTTGTTACATGAATAATTTTTCTTAGCTGAATTCCAGGACAGAACTGCAAATGTTTTCATAGGCACAGTAGGTCAGCTTTCAACTTCTGTCCTTTGCAAGGTTTAAAGATAACCACAGAAATGAATTGCTGCTCTTCTTTTGGGCTTTGCATGCATTGATATTTCTCAACTTCTATGCTCCCTCATCCCCTACTCTAGAGGCTTTCATCACCTTCTTGTGAGAACGGATTTTTAGAGTGTTACGACTTTGCCCATTGTGGTACTAGTTTAAATATCATCAGGGTTAGTAGACTGGACACAGTAGAGCTAAAAATGTGTGCCTCCTTGAGTTGAGAAATGTGGGATCCAGCAACTGGCGCAATGCCGGGCTCTGTAAATGTTTGTTTATTTTTCACATGGAGGTTGTTCTGAGGGGAGAAATATTTCTTCAGACCTGAGTTTTAGTAAACTTCTGCTGTGAGACAAGCAATGGTTTTTCACTAGTTCTAGTAAAATGAGAAGTAGAAATAAAAAGAGAGTCTGCCTCCACTTAGCTGAGCTTCACAGGTCCAAGGGGCTGATGACCCATTTTCAGGCTATGGGACGTAGTGGTTTTATTATGAACTGGTACCAATTTTCATTGCCCGGAGCCTGAGTGCAGGACTGGCTTCCGGCAGCCTTTGAGCTCCTGTCCCTGCTCCAGCAGCAGCAGCAGCCTCTCTGGTTCGATGCTAATCCCTTAATTGCACCATGACAGTTTTCCTCTCTGGGACATAGCTCTAGCATTTCCCATACTTTCTTATGGTTAATTCAGCGCAAGATCATTTGTGCTCCCAGGAGTTCATCAAACTGGACCTGCAATGTTAGAGCCAAAGATGAGTGTAGTTTTCAGCCTGTGTTTGCACATATCAAATGCTATCCGACGGCAAGAGCTATTGCCCATAAAGTTGTCAGTGACATGAATGACCTTGTATAGTACAGTATATCATGAATCTCAGAGATCTGAACTCTAAATTTTCAAGAGCCTCTGAAAATCAAATACTGTCAAGAAAGAAATGTCTATATTAATCTGATGTCAGGAGATCTCTCTCAGTCTTATCTTTACTGCCAGCTCAACTTCTCTGTTTACAGTGTGACAGTCAGAATAGCGTCTGCTATCTAAATAGAGAGACAGAGCCTCAGCTGTGCGGGTTGTCAGGCTTGCATTGCAATCAAGCAGCTAAGGCAATTTATGGGAACTATTTCAGAATGTGTAATACTGAATTGATTTCCTACTGTGATCATCAATGAAAGCAGTATTTCACTTGCATAGGATTTTGAATTGAAAAAATGTATCTCCATTAAGAAAACGCAAAGTCTATTCAACCTCTCAGAAATGTTTATGTTAAGAAGCAGCAGAAGCTGCGCTATATTTATTGCTGATGTTAGCTTCCCATCAAAAATTCACCTCACCTTTGCTTCCTCCTGGGGACATCATTCTTCCTGCAATTCTCAGTATCGGAGAGTCTGGAGGGATCAGAGTGTTAATAAATCAGAAGAGAAAGTCAGAAGTCCTGACGCTAAGAAAATGCATTAGAAACTTAACCTAAAGTTTCTTGCTCTTATCTCAAAAGATTAAGTTAACCATTTAATTCTCTTTGACTGTGCTTTGTGTTTTAACAATGCACGGAAATATTACCAAGGAAATAGCTGGAGGAAGTATTTCATTTTTTTTGCAGATATGCCATCTCATGAGAGAATAGGCAAAGAGTGGGACATTTTTCTAGGAGACTACTGAATCTTGTTGGTGATTTTTCATAACCAGTTTGAAAAACTTCTTTCAGGTGTGGATAGAGCTGCTTTTTACCAGGCAAGAGAAGGGCTAACTAACCTCACAAGGTCCCTTTCCTTTGGAACAGGCGGTGTCTTCTCTGTCGTTTTATGATCATTGACCGAAACCAGTTATTTGGGTAAAATACTGTTTTCGTGGGAACACAGACCTTCTTCTGTGCTGCAATGTCCACCGCTATACCACATGCCTACGACTTTAGCTGCAACAGCTCCCAGTACTATCTGCTTCAGTGAGAAGTGCTGCATATCTCAACAGGAATGATTACACAATATGCTAGCTACTGGAAAAGTTCTGAGGTGCAAACACTCACTGATTCTGAGTACAGACACTGACTTGCAGCTTAAAGCATGAGCTTGGGTTGTGGATGCTCACTAGCCAGAAAGTCCCTGGTGCTGAGTGTATTTTGAAGGAGTGGATTAAATAGGTTTCTGATGTGCAATATAAACCCAAAAGACTTCCTTTTATCGTTCTTAATCTGTTCCACCACTTTTCTGTTTTCTTATCCATCTGTTATGAGAGATCCAGTGTGGACTCTGAAATGCCAGTCATGAAGACCTCACAGATCTCAACCTGATCGGCTGCTGACTTCAAGCCATCATTCATTACTCAGTGTATTTCTATCATTGCTCGTGATCCGAAGCAAAACAAAATTAAATGGGCTTTGTATCAGCCCTGTCTTTATCTTTAATATAAGGAGTCTTCCTATCTATGTTCTTTCTACTGACACATGCATTCTCATGTTTCCAAACATCTTTGCAATCCTTTGTTTTTTCCCCACTGTGTTTTTTTTCTCACACCACTAAGCTCTTGTTCACAAGCATGTCTTTCCTGATCACCTTCTGGATTCACATATTTCTCCTCTGTCATTAAGAAAATAGTTTTTAGTTTCCTCCTTGAGGAGTCCAACTCTTCAACAGCAGGCATTTTAGCCAAGGTCTACCTGTCTCCTTGTTGTCTGTGTTATTTCTCTTGCTCACCAGGCTACTGTATTGGGGTCCTCCCCTCCGTGCACATCTCATCCCTCGCTAGCCCTGGGGGAGAGCATGGGTGTTCAGAGAGCTGTCACCCCCTCAGCACGTGTCCTGCTCACAGGGTCCTCAGCTGGCGCATCCTTGACGGAGTGGGACTAGACTGGCCACCATGTTCATGCAGAGCTGGAGCAAGTCATCTTGCTGTGCCTGGTGCTGTCTGGGCTAACTCTGGGCATGGGCCCCCTACTTGCTGGCTGGCTGGCTGGCTGGCTGCACATAGCCGATTTTCTCTGTGACTGATCATAGCAGGAGACATGCTGCTGTTATTCACAGTTTGCATGAATTTGTAAAGATGGTTGTGGTGATGCTCTTCTTGCTGTCCCCTTGTTTCTCTCAGCCCAAAACCTGGCTCTGCAGGTTTCCTTGTAGCTTGAGAGGACTTTTTCCCAGAGTCTCGTCTGCAAGCAGTCTGGCTGATGGGCCACCTCCTGAGAGACATACAACAGTGAAAATAAATATACCAATCTATTTTGAAAGTGTTTAGTGAACTGCGTTTCTCATGGTAGGTAGGAAAAGAAAAATTACATTCTAATTTAGCCCCTGAAAGATCCCTGTTTTCATCTCCTGACCAACATGTTGGCTTCAAGCTGCTTCCAGGAAATCCTGTCTCAACGTCTCATAGCAGATGTCCCTGTTTATCTGTCTGTCCAAATGAATCCTCCGTTCACAGAGTGAAATTAAAAAGAGGGGAAAATACTAAGCTGCTGAAACTCGTGGTTGTACTGTAGCAGCTGAAATTCCCTATGTCTGCTTTGAGTTGCCAACATGCCACCTTCCCAGGCAGATGCAGGCTCTGAGGGAGGCTGTCTGTCCACCCGTCCATCTATGTGCTGTCTTTTCTTGTGATGGGACATGCCCGTGCCACTTTGGACAGTGGGACCAGGGGCTCATCTCCTCCCAACCCTGTCTTCCCCCAGGGAACTTGAGCCTGGTCAACATCCACCTCATGGCATTTAGAGTTCTTCTCTCCACCCATGCTAGAAATTAGTGTTGTTCTGCCCCTGGGAAAACCCATGAGAAGGTGTGCAGCATCCCCTCCCTGCCACTCTCTGCCCTCTACTTCCTGTCTGCTCTGCAGGGCAGGAGGCACAGGGGCTGCTCAACACCTTTCAGTCCCAAATCGGGACCTCTGCCCTCTGCAGATCAGCATTTAACAACCCTCCAGTCCTTACTAGATTGAAAAGTCTGCTGATGTGTCCCAGCAGGGTATTAGGGCAAGGCTGATACTAATGAAAATGAAACACATTCACTGACTCCTAGGTGAAAAATCTGGCTGACCTATATGCTGGGCTGACAGTTCATGATGCCTTTGTATATTTTTTTCAGAAATTGACTTTTTTCACATGCCAATTGCTCCTCACTATGATTTTTTTTAGTGTTCTGCAAGAGATGTATAATATGTTCATGTCAAATACAGATTATTCCACACAGACATTCTGTCTAATTTTATTTCTATTTCTTGAAAATTCTTTTATCCTTAAATTTTATATCATTTGTAGAAACTCATGACACACATTGCAAGCAAGCGGAAAACTATGTCAGGTTTTCAGGAGTTGAAAAATCTTCAATAAAAGATACCAAGAATTGTGGAAGAAAGAGTAATTTGCATATTCAGTTGAGAATAACAACTTGAAGGGGGGAGAGATATGAATCAGCAAAGCATGCAATTCTAGCATTTTATTTAACAAGTCAGCCAAAGCAACACATTGGTCAGCAAACCGTTGCAACTACAGATGGAGAATGCTTCATGTGTGAAACCTTTTGAACTTAATTTTCAGTGAATTAGACTTATATATCCAGAAATTTCATTCACAGCAATCAGCACAGAACTACTGTAAATTCCATAAGCCAATACCTATAGCAATTTTTTTTCATTATGCATTGGGTCCATGGTATTATCTTCTACAAGTTTGGATGACCAGAATCACAAACGCTAACTTGGCTCACTTCCCTTCAAGCGTAAAACTGAGGTCTGAGAAATGCAATTATGTTCCAGCTATGTAAAAAATACCCAAAGTAATTTTGGTGTTTATAGTAACAAGGTATTTATACTTTTAGCTACAAGATCTACCAGACTCTGTGGTGACTAGCAACAGGAGGAAAAATGAGACTCCCAAACCAGTCTTTGTGGGGAAGGAAGGGTTTGGATTTAAACCCATGTTTTCTTGAAACAACCGAGTGGACTAATATGCAGGGCTTTCTAGTTTTGGCCTTTCCCCCAAATGTAGATCTTCAGTTGAAAAGATCTGAAGACGGTGAGAGAAGAAGAAATATCCTGCCCTTTAATAGTTTTTCAGGCCTGGAGGCTGTGGCTATTTCAGCTGATGTCCTCTGTAAGGTAAGCCACAGGACCTCACTCAGTAACTGCTCTAACCAGGGCCATGCTTTGGGCTACAGAGTGTTTTACAAAACGCGGAGGTCAAGCAGGCTCCCCTGGGCAGCTGACCTCCATGGGAGCTGCTCTGCCACCATTAGTGCCCCAGCCCCGGGGAGGTGGTGGGATGAGGGTTGTCTTCTCCTTTGTGTGCATCTTTTCTTGTCCAGATCCAGGAGCTCCTGCCACCAGCGAGATGGTGTGCTGTGCCTGACCAAAGCCTGCTGGATTAATGCCTGCGATTCTGGTAACCCAAACTAGTAGAAAATAAGATAAAAATTAAGGTCAGTAAGGACAAAAATTGCTGTATTGACTAAGTGCTGGGGTTTTTGGCATTTGGTAGGTGAATTTGGCAGCATCCTGCCATATTTTTAGCTGCATGTTACCAGAGGCTTGCTAGCAGTATGTTTTTGTGGTGGATGGCTCATCTTCTGCCAGGTCTACGTGCTGGCTATAGAGGTTAACATGCTGTAACAGTGTAGTAATTAGACAATATGGGAAGGGAGGGAGATTTAGAGATTTCCAGAGAAAAATTGTTCTAATTTTTTTTTCCGTTCTATGAGTGTTTGTGAGTAAAATGTGCTTTTTTCTCCTGGGAAGAGAAAAATTAAAGATTCCACAGGCCTTATGACTTACTCTTTGTATGACGCCCATGTCGTCCTCCTCCAACTTCACAAACATTAATCCCAACTTCTTATTTCTTTTCCTGGGGTGGTGAGGAACATGCATTATGCTTTCTGTTTGGAGAAGGAGGATGTATGAACTTACTAAATCCCAGAGAGGTAGTTTAGAGGTAGGATCTCAACAGTCTTTGTTCACTGCACTTCTCTTACACTAGATGCTGGCTAAATACCTGTTTTACTCTAGTCACAATGAAAAAATAATTACAGGTAGTGACAGTGGCCCTGTGTTTCTTTGAAGGCTGGATCCCCATGAGGGTGATAGTGTTTATTAACAGTGGAAACAAGGCATATTTTTTCACGTTTTATGAATTAACAAAAAAAATATATACCAACTAGTTATGGCAACTGGGAGAGAAGTACTAAATGAAGAATATTAATAGTAGTGTAACACTGGCTGAGGACAGGGAATGTGGCAGGGGCACAGAACATGCAGCAACTAAAAAGTTCAGCATTTTACTGCATTTTCAGATATGAAATCAGAGTATAGCTATCCCCAAATATGTTGCAAAGAATATGTCCACTTTTCAGATGGACTTTTGTGAATTGCTGCCTGCTTAAAGATCATTCTCAAACTCTGTTTAAACACTACTGTTGCCTTTTCATGCTGTCTCCATCACGATGTCAGCTGAAATATTTTTAAGGACGCTGGCCCAGAGGCGCATCCTTTGCTTATTATTTGTATCTCCTTATCCTGCAGAGAGATACTTGCTTTTAACAATTGCAGAAGGTGAGATCCTGCTGCCTGTAACCCGAGATGTATATAAAGATACTTTGGCTTTGTCCCAGGAGCTTAGTACCTTTCATCAGAGTACCTGTGGAAGACCACTCACCCCAATATATCCCCGAGTGGCTCCTAATTAATGAGTGAGATAATTTTGGTTTGCTACTTGTGCTTTCAGTGTCACTACAGATTTACAGCAAGGCATATATGTGCAACAGGGCATCCTGAATAGCTGGTGTGAATGAAGAGCAGATTTTTTGTGTTGGGGTTTTCCAAGACTTCAGTGGAAACTTTTCTCTGCCAGTAAGTAACATCAGCTTGTTTCCACAAGCAGGTTCCCACAGGTTGTTGGTGTAGATCGGGCAAGAAATTTCACCCTGAGCCTGACATTGCTTTTTTTCTGGAAGTAAGTGCTTTCTGGTTCTGCCCCTGGAGCGGTCCCCTCCCACCCACTGAGGGCAGCCACGGTAGCAAGGCACCACAGCTGGGTGTCCGGGGGGACAGCAACTCATTTAACATTTATTGAAGTCTTTGAGCTGAAATGACTCATTCTACGCAGAAAGTTTCCCTGCCTGCTACTCACCCATTATAAGTGGCTGAGAAATACTTAGGCTTTTCACACTTGCAGCAGCTTGGAAAGAAATATGTTTTTGCCACTGAGCCTTGTTACCAATTTTTTTTTTTTTTTTTTTTTTTT